>Ga0307511_10000446_pt1 | contig 44362 bp, 64 predicted proteins | sample 13_EM_MG_FD_200266 | JGI IMG/M metagenome (GOLD analysis project Ga0307511, IMG submission 200266) | Populus trichocarpa ectomycorrhiza microbial communities from riparian zone in the Pacific Northwest, United States - 13_EM | ecosystem: Host-associated > Plants > Roots > Unclassified | place... | reverse complement strand
AGCGATACCATGAAAGTCTGAGACAGATGGGGGGACAGGAGACAAAAGGGGGATCAATTAACTCACAGAGCCCAGGATGTGACCGTGACGTGAAAGTTCAACGTGTTGAACTTGCCTTTCTCGCAATGGTACTTGGCCGTGTGTACAAGTAGTGTGGTCATACAAAGGAGGTGCGGGATTGACGTATGTTTTGTGGCATTTTGGCATGGAGAATCCTCCACAGGAAACACCACATTTTCACGACCGACAAAAATCGTCACGCCTACAATGTATGTCCGACTTCCAACGTGAGGTTTACGGATGCAGGACCCTCTGTATCCGGTCTAATTCATTTAGGACGGCCGATTCACCCTGAATCTACGAAGGAATGTCAGTAAAAGAAAGGGGCAGGGGAATCCCCCCCACTCACCCAGGGCTGGTTCCCCTGGCTCTCATAATTCTTCGGGGACCTCTCCCAACAAACGATATCATCTGCCTCCTTGGTGTCGTACACTGGAACGATCACTCCCAGTTCGTAATTAGGCACCTACAGTTTCGTTGGCATAAACAATGAGCACCGTGGTAGCCTTGGGGCACGAAGACTCACTGCGAAAACGGGAGTGAACGCTGTGCTCTTCGCTTGGAAACTTCCCCACGCAGCTGTAGTAAAGTTGTGAGAACCCACATACACCCAACCCGTCACCCTCCTCTCCACAATATCCGAATCCCCGTCCTCAGACTCGGATTCTGTCACAGAGTCGTCCTCATCTTCGACCTCCTTGGCCTTTCCTTTAGAACTTGAGGGCGAAGGTTTACGCTGCAGTGTCCCAAGGATCATCTAAAGATGCCAGGTTAGTATACAGATGGGTAAATCGAATGTTGGCGGTCAAACCTTCGAGTGCATCAACACGCCTCCACGTTTACTCTTCGAGTCGTGGAAGAGTTCTTTGGGAAATCCGTTTGACGACCAGTCAGCTCTTTTGAAAAACATTGTTCCTCCTCCCTAGTGAGAGGCTTCAGTTCGACAGGAGAAATTCCGAGAACGAAAGTAGGCTCACCGCCTCTCCAAGCCTACTCTCCCTAACAGTTTTCAAGGAGGGGAATAACACCTTCACACCCCTCTTCCCTGGCCAGGGTAACCTATCAGCTTTCTTTGGTTTTCCAATCCAATCTTGCGCGCTCGCTCCCGACGCTGAGTGGTAGAACTCCTTGAGCCACACTTTATTGCATTTACCCACGCTCGATCCCTGGGGAAGGGGGGAATCTTGGGTTCAACAATAGGACCCAGGCCAATAAGGCCGGGCACCAACTGACCTGACACTCGAGGGCGACCTCCCACCCCGGTTGTGGCTTAGCCCCGATGTCCATTACAACCTTCATCAGGCGCGGGTGTCCCACTCGCACCACGTCGGGCCACCCCTCAAACTTTCCAGAGAGGGAAGAGACCAGGTGGACATGGACTTTCGAAAAGTCATACTTGGATCGTAAGTCTGAGACGGATTGGAGTGGGAGGGAAGATTTATGCTGGTCGGAAGAGGGGGTCAAATCGTCAAGCACTGAACGAAACTGCGGGAGTGGCAAGAGATGTACCTCTGTCGTTCTGAAGCTGTCAAGACCACTCTGAATATCCAACGCACTCAAAGCCTTCTCAAAATGGCTCGGAAAATCCTGTGCCCTAGGGTCCTTTGCGATTGGTGTGACACGTAAGGGAACGTCTTGTACCCATACGGTCTAGAACATACAGGTAAGTCGGAACCAATGGGTCCGGGACGTTTTTTTCGAGCCTACGTTTTCGATATCCCGCCAATCCAGTGGGACAAGGTTCGCGGTGGTTATCGCAATTCGTAACCGCTGCGACTTGTAGAAGATCTGAGAGGTGAAAGGATCAGGTCACGTAGGACTAGCACTGAAGCATATTCTCCCCCACCAACATAAACTGTGCGGGCCCCATCAGACAGGCGGTTTAAATTGCAGGACCTCAGAACACACCTTCATATGCATACAACTATAATTGTACAACAACTTTGGGGTAATCCTAATCCAGTTCTGTTGAATGAACCGCACGGATGGTTCCCTGCTCTCCGTGGCAGGATGGGATACAATGACGACTGGCGTGGCCGGAGAGAACATCTTGTAGGCGAATTCGTAATCGGTCGAGAAGGAAGAAATGATTGCAAAGGCTACATCGCTTTGCTGCGATCCGTAAGCTGGGTATTCGGGTCTGGAGGGGACGCAAGGAGGGTCATACCTCTCCAATGATCTCACTCAATCTGAAGGTCGGTTTGGTGTCTCTCTTAGGATCAACGTGCATGTTTGCCGTCTGCCTTATCTCGCTCTTCCAGAACATCGGCGGTTGATTTGTGCTAGTACTCGAGCTAGTACTAGGTTTGGAGGATCCACTGATACTACCAGCCAGCTGTTTGGATTTGGGCTGCTGGAGAGTCCTGCTCTGTCGTGGTGTAGCCAGGTGCTGCCTCTTGGCTGCGGGCCTTTGTATATCGTCATCAGATTCGTAGTCTTCAGAGTCGGCGGTGGACGTAGACGGAGTCGGCCCTCGAGATGAGTTACGGTCTTCAACATCTCCTCGAAGGCGTTTCTGACGCGCTAATCGTTCTTTTTCGAGTTTGGCACGTTCGGATAGAAAACTGCTTGGCTTAGCGGGGGTATCTACTCCTGCTGTTGGGGTTGATTGGGATTGGGACTCTTGGAGTGCCCGCTGGAGATCGGTTTGGAATTGTTCATCGGCGACGGAATCCTCCAAGCTGAGAGCAAGTGCCCTTGAGAGAGATGAGTGGCGAAAGGCGAGGGGAGATTGCGGGAGGAATACCTCTCAAGGGCCTCGTCTTGGGTGTCCATGACGCGTAGTAGGAATTAATGAGACACGGCCAGTGCGGCGCTCGGCAAAATCGCTTGTGTTTGGCGTTGTTTCTGATGTTCCGGTGTGAGCTCGGGTGCGTTCGCTCGCTGGCACTCATCATCATGAGCATGATTCCCCCACCGGTCTGGTGAGAGGCGGGACAGAACGGCCATGTATTTCGTATGGCAATACCCTCAAGGCGTCCGCGTCTTGCGCGACTTGTCCAACATCGACTCGCAAATCCTCGCACAGGTCTACAAAGGACGGTGTGTGCTGACGGGCAACAACGTCAAGGTCTCCTTCTACCCTTTGGCGGATTCCAATGTGGTCAGTGCTCCCTGCCCTTCTCTCATCATAGCCGCTGAACTACGAACAGTTGACAGAGATGGCGAGCCGGCACCTCGTGTCTCCCACCCTGTCCCCGATCTCCCACCAGAATCTCGTTCCGCTCGGGCCAACCGAAGTTGACTCGTTTCGCCTCGGCCTTTGGACCATGTACCCTACAGAGCGCGCTCTCCTTCGTTGCATCGAGCTCGAAGAGCTCTCTCTCACCTACCGACTCTGTCGTTCCCGATTTGGCTTCCCCGACCACGAACCCTCCCACCACCAGAAATACAATCATCCCGCCGATCCAGGGCTGGTACCCAACTCGTGGTTCGACATCTGGTTCAGCGCAAACTTCCCTACCCAGACGATCCAGTACAGGAGACACAACGACTTCGGGTGTTATCAAACATACGATGACCCGGAATCGCCTCATCCCTCCAGGGAACCCGTTCTACTGTGCTCAAACGTAAACGTGGTTGTGTGGCTACGAACCGAGGTTTTGATGAATATCTACCCCCTTCCCCCTCGCGCAAAGCGACAGTTGGAACTCGGGCAATATCTCATCGCACTCTGGTCGACCACACCGCAAGACTTCCCCTCCCTCGAACGGCCGTCCGGTCTCCCATCTCTCGAGTCTGTACAAGATCGGGTATGTCCTCCAAACCTGAAAAATCCGGACGCCAAGGCGGCAAGTTGGCATTCGGATTTGGTATGGGCTCAGACCGCCAGCATGATGGTTCCCATACGTATTGACGAGGATGACAGGAACTACATTGTGTTCGAACATCAGGAATTCGAATCCTTTCTCCCTGGTCAGCTCTGAACCTCCATATACGCGTCTTGGACACTTCCTTCGTCCCCCTCACTCCGGGCCACGTTGATCTATGTTATCCTATCTATTGCTTTTATTGTACACTGATACTTCCTCCCCCTATCTACCCTATGTTAATCTGTGCGCACCTTCATGTTCATGCACTCCGAGTTTCCACTCCTCCCCCATCGCGGGCCACACACAGCCCACTCGTCCAGACGCCTGTTTCTATACCTCACCCAAAAACCGAGCCGGTCTTCCATATCGAGAAACTTCCATTTAGAGTAACCCTGCAATCAAACGCGTATTCGACGCGTTCCCCTCCGTGCTCAATGTGTGGATGAAGTTGGCAAAGATCCGGGAGTTGTCGGAGAGACCCGCTCCCTGTCAGTTGCGATAACGTATCCGACAGTTGAAAAGCACGCCCCGACCCCGAATACTTCAATCCCACACAGGTGGCGTCTACTGAGCTTGTTATCCGAATCTCCGGCGCGGGGGTTACAGATCGCGGAGACGCCCGACACCAGGGGGATCTCGGGATTTCAATGCTGGGGTACCTGCAGAGTCCCCACAGAATGCACCACACTAAAACTACTCTCGGCGGCAATCGGGCCGTTGACGGTAAACGGCACAATGGTTCCCCCTCCCCGGTGGATGATCGTAACCCGGGCGCACCAAAGCAGTGGTGGAAACACCTCGGCGGTGATCCAGCCTCTCCACACTTTTCGATACGGCGAGCTGCTGACGAAATGGACCGCTGTCGAAGGCTCTGTCAAGGGGCCTGCAGAAGACCTCTGGCCAAAGCCCCTCAAACGCAATAGAGATGAAAGGTTGCAGTAGTCCTCGATTCTCCCCAGCAGATCGGCTGCGGGACGAGCGCACCCTGAACACATGTGTCCATGCAGTATCGGGGGTGGTCAGTCGGATCGCGAGTGATAATGTAAATGGGGTGGGAGATGCAAAGATACGGTCCGGGAATGGCACATCCGGGAGAAGCACCGGTCCGGGGTATGGAAGATGTGACCCAGATAGCCATTGATTTGGGTGGTGTGTTGTTGGCGTCGAAGAGGAGCTAACGTCTTGGGGCCAGTCTTAGGGCCAGAGCGGGCGTGGCTGTGGCAAAGGAATACAAGGATGTGGTTTTCCAAGTTGGACCTGCAGGAGGTTCGAGCCGGAGGGGAGGTGATCCGGGAGATCACCCACTCTTGGGCAAACCCACCCACGACGACGACGACCCTCGAAACTGGGCCCACGCTTCTAAGGCACCGAGTAGCAGCAAAGGGATAAACCGCCATCGGATTCGGAGTTGTGGCGGCCAGGTTTGGGGTGGCCACGTGACGCCATCACTGCTCACCATCCTCCCGTTCCGGGACTAGGCGTATCACACACCGCGTCCCGTTTCACCATGTCCACCCTCGCTCGTCAGGCGCTATTTTTGACCACGACACGACGCGGTTTAGCCACCACCGCAGCCAACATCACCGAGCCGTTGACCCATTACAAAATCACCCTTCGCCGTTCTGCAATTTCCCTTCCGGAACCATTCAAAGCCACATTAGTGTCCTTGGGGATCCACCGGCGGATGCAAACAGTTTACCACCCTCACACGCCGGAATGCGCCGGCAAGATCCTCAAATTGAAGGAGTTGGTGGAGGTGGAGAACGTGCCAGCCTCGGCGGTGAGGACAAAAACGGAGCAGAGGCAGGAGAGGAAAGCGAGTAGAGGCTACAAGGTCGTCGGGTCGATACTCTCGTAGCGTGCTCCCTGGGCGGCACGAGATTCATTCTTGCGAAGAACGTTTTTTGTGTGTGGTGAGTGGTTCTACAACCGGCGCTTGACTGGAAAATCTGATCGTTGTACTTTCCAATCCTGCCTGGGACGGTCTGATGTTAGCTCGCTTCGTTTTTGTTTGACGCTATTCGTGTTCGTACGTCGTACGCGTATCGAATGGCAGATGATAGACAGATTTTCGTTGACGGGGCCGGAGGTTCATGAGACCGGTACACGCTTTGGGGTTGCTAGCGTGCTGTGAGTTTATTCCGTTTAAGACTCTGATGTACTGGGACTTGGTCTAGACCAGTTTAATGAGACGACCGAAGAGGTGACCGATGCGCGATGTAGGGGTTCCAAGGTGGCGTCTGAGGAACAAATGGGAGACCATCGTTACGAGACTGTCACGGTGCCAGTAGATCTTTATTATCTGAGGCGAATATCCTCGAATCCAACGCGAGTGTCGAGGGGGGGGGACGGATTTCGGATCAAGATCCGGAGGTAATCTCACCCTCAACGTTTTACCAGGCTCGGACGGGCATATAAGAACCCCTCTCCTCAACACTCGAACTTCTCATCCCATCTCCCTCTTACATTCGGTCACTCGGTCATTTATCCTCAAATCCTTCTCATCGTCCTATTCGTCCACTATGGTTCGTCCCATCCGAACCTGATGACTCCCAGCTTTTAATTACCTCGGTCATCTCTCACCAGGGTATCAGCATCGAACGCATCTCTCCTGGCGATGGCGCAAACTTCCCTAAGAGGGGAGGCGAGTCCAATCTCTCCCGCTGATCAGCCCCGACACCTCCTGAACTTTCTCTAGATGTTGTCAAGATTCATTACGTCGGAACTCTCCTCGACGGCAAAGTATTCGATTCAAGCAGGGACCGGTACTTGTCGCGTCACCGGGGAGACTCACCCACGTTCTAACCACGTACACAGCGGCTCGCCATTCGAAACCGAAATAGGCGTCGGCAAAGTTATCAAGGGATGGGACGAAGGCGAGTTGTTATCGATCGGGCTCATCAGTACATATCACGGCAGCCAGCCCTTACCCCATGTGTCTCATGTATGCAGGCGTTCCCCAGCTGTCGCTCGGTGAGAGGGCTACGTTGACTGCCTCCCCTGATTATGTAAGTTAGGAGTTCGACCTCGTACGACGCTGCATAGAGGCTGACCTGTATCGTCCCCCAACAGGCGTATGGTGCTCGTGGATTCCCACCGGTCATTCCACCCAACGCCACCCTCAAGTTTGAGGTCGAGCTGCTCAGCATCAACGGCAAGTCTCGTTGACGTGGTGCATTGTGTACGCTGTGTGCCGATTTACTTGCACGCGATACGGGTCGATTTTTGTCTGTATTACACTCCTGGATTGTACATACGTGGTTTCCCATTCCCATCTTCACACACAATTGACCTCGGTCACGCTCGAACCCTGTTTCGGTGCGGTGCGCGTGGATTGTGAACTCTCCATCAAGAAATCAGTGCGGAGTCGCTAGAGGGGGTGGCAAGGCCAACGACTTGCCGAACGAGAGGCCGGAGATCATCGAAAGATAATCCAGTCGGAGTTCACCGGATGTGAGAAGGCGAGACAAAGTCAAATCAGGCCAACCTCCGGACAATCTCATCAAGATAAAGTGGCCCATCCATCTGGGACGCGAGCGACGGTCGAGACTTTGGCAGAACGGATTCTACTCTAATCCGCATACGATGATCCTGATCTCTCGCCCATTCTCTCGATAAATGAATGCCTACCCCATATTCGGGGCTGCTGGATTGTTTGCACGAGGGTGGCCGTAAAATTGGGGGCAACGCCGTGGTATCATTCCACCTCCGTGGGGATTGCCTCTTTGGCGAAGGACCGACTCGTGAAACAAACGCGGCAGGTTATCTGATTCAGATGGCAAACGTACCCCGCAATCAGAACCTGGTGGTGGGAGTAAAAACGGGGGTGTACAGGACACGAGTGTGAGACCTGGTCCTCGACGCTCCCCTTGCACATGGTCGGCTAGATCTTGTCGGGATAGGCAGATTATTTGTCCCACTCGATTTTGATCCCTAGAGATCTGTCCCCGCAAACATCCTCTTTGTTTTCCCCGGATGCGTGCCGTGTACAGAGATCGCCCCCCGCGTCCCACCCAGGCAACTCCGCGACCCACGGCAATTGCCGACCCGCCGGCCGGCAGCGAGCTCTGGAGATGTAGCCCTCGGGGTGGTCGACTGCATCCGTCTGTCTCGGCCTCCATCTTCCATATCTTTATTTTCCTTTCCGTCAGTGCCCCGCCCATTGCCATACTGCGCCGTTCGTCACTTAATGTCCGCATCTGATACGTCAGGATCTTGCCCGAAAAGCCCAACTATATCCGCTGGCTCAATAGACCTCCAGCGGTCACTTCTTACCCGTTCAGCCACTCTGGATTTCCAACCCTCCCGGCCCCACCCCTCGCTCTAGAGGAACCATGGCGTCGACCAGTAGGCCAGAACCCATGAATGCCTCTCCACACCATCCAAAGGTCAGGGTCTCGTGCAAATTATCCGACCCTCTCTATGTCGCAGGAGGCTTCGTTGCCGGAAAAATGGAGGTCGAGTGTAGGACCGACAAGGGGCTCGGCCTAGGCGTCATAATGGTTGAACTCTCTGCTATTGAAGGTCAGTCATATTGTCAGCCCTCGCACTTCATTCACTTGCGCTGATCGTGCATCTTCCGAATTTTGCAACTCTGTTTTCGTCTGCCCGCCGCGATAATTTCCACTCAGAGCTAACCTCGAGGGATCACTCCGCAACCTCCACGTTCTATCACACTCGAAGACTGTTTCAGGGTCCAGGACTTCCACCATCTAATTCCGTTCATGCACATCCCCCAGCCGGAGCTCCTCCACTCTCCCCAAACTACTACCACGCTAGAAAGGGAATGACGACATTCCTGTTCAGATTCCCGCTGCCCCCGTCATGCCCTTCCTCGATCAATTTCGGTTCAGGCCTCGCCGCGATCAGGTATGAAGTCCGTGCCACCGTAGGAGTCGCATACAAGGGGGAGAACAAGTTGGTATTCGACAAGAAACAGGTAGATGTCGTGGAAGCATTCGAACCTGACTTTTCTCGGGTCGATCCTGAAGCTGTCGTGGTCGGAGAGAATGGGAGGATTTGGCTTCAAGCAAAGCTGCTGGGTGGAGTTGTGGTTGCCAATCAACCCGCTTGCGTGGAGCTCACCGTCAAGAACCATTCGTTGAAAAAAGTGGGCGCGCGTTTCCTGCCGGCCACTCTCCATTTGGATTAATCCTTGGTTCTAGAACACAAGCCTCAATATTTCGTTATCGCGGCACCTCCACTTCCCCAACGTCCCTCCGTCACAGAAGGCGCCATTTCAGATATCAGACACGCTTATCACAGTCCCGTTCAAGGGTCCCGACTACATTATTCATCCTGGTTCTGAGGGTGTAGCAAATCTCGTTTTTGATACCCCCAAGAATTCAAGGGGTGTCAAGGGTGGCCAGAGGCCCGGAAACGAGGATTCCACGAAACAGCTAGCACCGTTGTTCGAAGTCAGATGCATTGTCACCGTCACAATCTCCATGGGGCTGGGAAGGTTGGCGGTTGTCTTTCGCCCATGAGCATTTCCGTTCTGATTTTGGGTTTCCAGCAAGGATCTGGCGGTCGAGATCCCCGTACAAATTTTTCACCATAAGGCCCTCCCTACGTTGCCCCAGGAACTGGAGCCGTCTCAACCCCCCGTGCAGCCGCATCCGATGTATGATCAACCCTATATGCCACTCAACTCAATACCGATCATGTACACTGGACGTCCCATGTCACCATACGACTACATTCCGCAACAACCCCTCGTGTCCTCTCATACAGGTCTTCCATACGTGGATCACGGTAACATGTGGCTTCCGTATGGTGCTATCCCACATCAAGTACCCTATTACCCTCAACCACAGCCCACGCAACAGTATTACTATCCACCGCCACAGTCCACCTTAATCCCTCTTCATACGGGGAACGGAATGCTTCCCGTCAGAGCTTCTAGCACAGAACCTGCACCGTCCCAACCCCTCCACTCTTTCCATGAAGTTCCCTCACACGAACAACCCCCTCAACATCTGTTACCTTTCCCCATGACTGCGGAACCACAACAACATTATGCCATTGGAAACGTGGAGATGGAGGAAGGAAAGGGCGAGCGTGCTGAGAGAGTGTCCCGTCAGTTGCGAATGTCGATGAGAGCACGGTCGTCATCTCCCTCTCACCATAGGTTCCCGGTCCATCCTCCCCCCACACAAATCCCGCCGTTCGGGTCCCCGACGCAGGATCAACCAATCTCTCCGACCGGCCCCCCGTTCACGACTAAACCTTCTGTTCATCTTTCACTCCAGAATCTCCCACCACCACTGGTTCAACAGCACACAGGCGGAAGTGGGGAGTTGTACTCACCACGACCAATCCTCTCCCCCAAAGCTTCCTTCACAGTCGACCCTCTCACGAACGAGATTAGGGGGATGACCAAGGACGAGAGGGTTGAGAATCTCGAGAAGATGGCTGAGGAGGCTGTTAGAGAGAACAGTGATATGTCTGGGTCGGGCGGACTCAACGTCGGCGCTGTGACCGGTGATTCCCCGAAGAACCGACCTCCAGAGCTCGATAAGACGCTACCGCTACCTCCTCCTCCTGTGGAAGAGCCTGTTGGGCTCGACATGTTATTTCCTCCTGCCCCCCTCATTCCAGAGCAAGAGGAGGTCACGCCAAAGACCCCCACCCTGACCGCTATCACGCCCTTCAAGCTTGGAAGGTCTATGTATCGCCACTTGAACGCACCTGATTCGGGACGCGGCAGAGGTACAGTATCGGGCCTAAGTGGTCTGGACGCACTCGAGGCCCGTTTGATCGCTGAGGTTGGGACAAGGAAAGTCGACAAGGACGACGCGAAGCCAGATGTCCGATCAGTGTTGGCCGTGCCGATCGATATTCCTAATCCTCGTGGCAGAACAACGAATAGGGGTGAGGACCACGCGAGGAGTCCAGGGGAGAAAAATGCGAGCGTATGTACACAGGGGATTCCGGATGACGTGAACGATTCCGCGATCTCAAGCCTCACCTTGGCCGGGGAAGGCAAATCACCAGTGGCAAACGCGTTGCGATACGATGAGGCTGGCGGACCCAAGACATTGAGAACGGGGAGGAGCATGAGTCGTGGCCGACTTAACCCCTTCACGGACGACAGCTTTGAGAAAGTTCAAACGCCTCGAGACAGGGAGAGGGAAAGGAAATCTAGCACGGGGAAGAAGTCCACCGCATCTGGACATAAAGATGGAGGCAAGAATGAGGGGAGGAAGATGAGGAAGGCTGCAGTAGGTCGGGTAGCTGATTGGTTGGGAAAGATTGATCCAGATGTCCCTCCGCCGCAAGTCGATACTCCTCCTCCGACTAGCCCGCTCTCTGGTACCGAATCTCTGCGCCCGCTGGACTCAACGTTCAGCCCCACCTTCACCTCAAGTCACCCTGGCTCACCCGAGATCTACAGAAAACCTACACTTCCAGAGGTCGAACCCTCCAAGACACCTGTTTCGAGGCGTTCCCCTGAGTTGGAGAAGGGTGAGGTGGAGGAGGTGAAGGGAGGAGCAGAACGGGAAGTCTCCGCCTCCCCGAACCCCCGTTCCTCAGGTTTCATACCCATCCACCCCACCTGGACGGGGGGGTTGTCGAGCCCTGGAAAAGAGGACGCCGCCTCAACGCCAAAACCTCCTCCAGTCCAGTTACCATGGATGCAGAAACTTGAGGTGGCAGAGTCGACCCCCACCGACCTGGACCACATCCCCAGGTTTGGGAAAAACATCATCCCCCAAGATCTAGCTGCCAAGTATGACATTCGGTCTGCGAGGGGTGGTAGAGGCGGTCGAGTCACTGCTGTCGCAGCACTTTGGGCAGCGGGTGAAAAACCGAACAGTTCTACGGATCGACCCATGCCAAAGGCTTGGGCTAAGCCTTACTCTCCTGGAAAACCCGTCATCGCTCCCAAACCGACTGTTACGCAGAAGCAGGCTGGCCTCAGTGCCACAAAACCCGCGGCACTCAACCCCGTTCTCAGGAATATCGACGTAGGGAAAGTCAAACCAACGCAAGGCGCCTCGACCTCACACACGAGCCAAGATGACGAGGAGGAAACCCCAACGAAAGGGACTGACCACGTCAGAGCGAGGATGATCAAGAGTAGTTCGGTTCCCGCTATTATCTCCAGCTCGACCGCAATCCCCATGATATCCTCCACTGCATCTCTTGTTAGACCGGCTGGGAGTTCACCTGTCCGCGAACGACCCGGAAAGATCAGTCGTGGGCTCAATGCGAGGATCCCAACCATCGAGGAAGACATCCCCTCCGATTCGACCTCAGTTGGGGTCGGACGTACGAGGGGTGGGGAAGGAAAGCCACACGTTACGGGGTCTCCAACCAAGGCGGAACTTGCGTTTGGACAAGCTAGACTACGAGACCTCATCAAGAAGTACCAAGGTTAAAAAAACTATCAATTCCTCCACGCGCACCCTCTAACACACCTGCATGCATCACAATCATACCCCTCCCTCCTCAAATTTGCAAGTGACTTATTGCATCTCCGTGCGTTCTTACCTGCTTTCGGTTCTTCGGTGTGTCCGTTTGCCGTCGCTTAGGTTCCATCGACTCATCTTTTATCATTTTTGAAAGTTTGCATGTATTTTTCCCCATCTCCACTCTCTCCGGTTATACTGTATTGACGACCCTCCCCCTCTCTGATAATGACTGGGTTAACGAATCATTCTACGGCACTGACGATGTATCCTTACTACCTCACATAATGTGCGTTGTTTACGAATTCGGACCGTTTGTTGGCATGAGAACTTCCTCAAGGGTTTCGAGGGGGATTGGAGCGACGCGCTTGAGACGCTCGGGCCGTTGACTTCTAACGGGGGGCTTACCTTTCACCCTGGACCGAACAAGAGGGAAGGTTTGACGGCACCCCGAATACGTGTAAAGTTTCCTAGCGCTGTGGCTCCGAGGGGAGTTAGTGCATCGGGGCTGGGAACACCTAAACCGGGCGGGGGGATACCCCTTTCAGGGCGGGGCGGAACCTTTGGGGGATCGCTCCCCATCGACATCAACGACAGTTGACAGGGTTCCAAGTGTGGAAGCACGCAACCGGAGGTTCAAGCGTGGCCAGATTCAGAACGACAGGCTTGGGTGGTGGATCGATCGGTCGCGAGGCTCTTGACAGGGATTTATGGGGCACAGGGTGAGACCGTACTGGGTCCGCACGCGCAGTGGGGATGCAGCTGCCAGGACGTAGAGCACGTAACGCGGGTAATTCGTAGTTGTGAAACGCCGCTGGTGACCCGAGTTGCGTCAATCCTCAGAGTAAAAATGGAAATCTCAAACCGCTGCTCCATTGCCGTCCTGACAAGTGAGCTAAGGACAGGTCGGGCGGTGGCACACAAACCACAACAAGCCTAGAACCTGGGGGTTTCTGATCAACCCTATTTGTTTACGTTTGGGGAGAGAAGCGGTCGGCACCGTACATCTTGAGGAGGAAGGAGTGTGGAGTCGGCACTCGGGCTGAGCCGCATCCGTTCCGAAGGAAGGCGGTGTGAATCCGACCTTACCTCCGACTTCCGAGGACCCGCATCCTCGTGGACCGACCGCCCCCCACGCGCGTTGGGAGAACCTCATCTCATCTCACCCTCACTCATCCCTCGACGCCAACATGGCTCCCAAGTACTCCCATGTCAAGAAGCGCGGTTCAGCCCCTCCGACAACGACATCGTCCAAAAAGCCGACGACGAAACCAGACAACAAAAAACCGAGTCCGCACACAGATAGAAACATCTCTCAAGCGATGACGGCAGTCGCCCAACTCGAACAAGGCATCTCTCGAATCCTCCTGATCCGTTACGAGCAAGACATGGCTCGATTGTTCTCGACACATTTATACTGCGTCGCCTTGTGCCACCTGCCATCGCTCGTGATGCGCTGCACCACTCTGGGAGGTCCAGGATGGGTTGCTGCGAACGCTGATGGAGAAGAGATCAAGGAGTTCTTCCGGTCTGTAATCGCAATGGACCTTCGAGAAGCAGGGGAACGCGTCGCGACCAAGAGCGTCCTCTGGTCCTACACCGCCCTCAGGCAATTCGTGAGTTGGACTCGCCTTCCCTTATCGCATCCATACATGCTAATTTTTAGGAGCGCACGCCCTAGGCTATGTCAAACGATGTGCCGATATGTCAGAAGAAAGGGCTCCATTCGCTACGACTCCTACCCCACTTCACGGCGCTTAAGGCACATTTGGATTCCTTGGAAGCTATGCCGCCTGTATCGTTCGCTAAGCCCCCTCACCTCGGTCCCCTGACCGAAGGCTACACCGCTCTCGACGATGCCTGCAACATAACCTTCGGTGCGCCGGCGAAAGGAAAGGGCACTTCGCGCGGCGGTAAAGAGGATCAAGACGACCGGAGGCTTAAGATAAGAGTTGGGTATGAAAGACTTAGTCAGACCCTTTGGAGGGTCGCTCGAGAGTTCGATGTCCGTGGCTACGGTTCGATTCTGAGGGAGAAATTGACCAACAAATGGTGCCACTGTGGTTGTTCCACGGATCACTTAAGCGAAGTGTGCGAACGGACTGTCCGGGACGGCGAGGAGAGTGCGGGATTGAGAGCTGGCAAGGGACGCGAATGGGATGGAAGAGGTAAAGTCCACCATCTCTACCCCATACACGGAGTCAATCGAACCACATACAGGTGTTGGTGTCTACGGTTGGGAGACCCATGAAGAGGAGGATGTCTGGGATGTCGAACTGGACTTTGCAAGCTTTGAACCCGAGTCCCGTGCCTCAGAGAACGACATGACAATCGGGGAATTGATGGCCTGGAAGTACCTTCAGGCGGAACGAGAGAAGGAGTTGGTCAGTAAATTAATTTTCAATTTTTGTTTTCGACTTGGGGTGTTTATGGACCCAACCTCCATTAGGGCAACGCCTCATTTCGGACTGGTGACTACGACTCGGCCATCCAACACTATCGGCTAGCTCACGAGATTGAACCCGAGCTGCCTCGCTACCAGCTCAACCTTGCGGCAGCGTATATCAAATTAAGCGAGTGAGTCCACCGGTGATTCGGAACGGACATAGATGCTTAGACACCGGTTCGACCGGCCAGTTGGATGTCGGCAGAACAAGCATGTAATGCTGCTCTCCTCCAACACAAGAGCAGCAAAGGATACTGGAGACGCGCAAAAGCCCGAAAAATGCTTGGTAGAGTGGATGAAGCGATCAAAGGTGAGTTGGTCGGAACCTACCCGCTTTTGGGGTGTGGGTTTTTACGATTTGTAGATCTCCGGGCTCTGATCCGATTACAACCCAACAACACCGAGGCGATCGCCGAATTAACGCTTCTGCTACCCCGTACTCCGTCGTCGGCTGAGCCGACAAAGGGTACCACGGCTGGAGGTTCTTCATCATCTGCGAAGGACGATCATCTCGACCTTCCTAAACCACGGCTCCCGAAGCCGCTTCCTTTCGAGACGACGGACGAAGACAGGCAGAAGTTGAAGATCTCGAACCTACCGTTGACGGTCGACGTTCCACCAAACTTCGAGTTTATGGCAGCGGCTACGGCGGCGGCAGGTATGGGTGGTAAACCTCCTCCGTCTGGAAGAAAGGGAAAACCTAAGCGGACTGGATCGCGGGGAGGTAACGACATGTCAACAGGCCCTGACATGAAGAAGAACGCTGGAAAGGGACAAACGATGTCATTCACGTATCCGAACTGGGAAAGATATCTAGTCAAGAGGATCACGGATTAGGCTCCTTTCTAATGGGAGACTAGCGTATTGATGGATTATGGCTTTGTCGAACACGATTATCACCCCGCTCCCGCACTTTCCACGTGTATCTTTTCGCTTATTATTTTGTTGGTAGGGATTTCCACGTCTCCTCCATGTCTTTAGTGTGCGCATATGGTATGGGTCCAAGGGGCCGGTCAATTCTTATGTTTCGGCTTTTACATCCCGCTGAGATGGAACTGAACCGCCCGGGCCGAGCCCGCGAGTCCCACCCTGACACTGGAAGGGTGCAGTTCGGTAATGAGAGAAGCGGGGAGCTGCGCCGGTGAATTATTGGGTAAGTAGGGAACCAGAAGACGGCAAACAATGCAGAACACGTGGATAAGCAATGTGAGGTATACATATAAATCGGTCTGTTGGAAGAGCGGGCTGACCGTGCCTTGGAAACAAGACAGGGGTTGCAGTTCTGGATATTTCCGATCGAATATCACATCTTCTTCCGACTGATTGTTTCTTACGACATCACTAAACTTCCCTCCGCCAATTTTCCAATTCGGGTGAGCTGACATGGGGAACAGATAGACGGGCGTCCTGTTCGTCACCGTCGCTGATCCATTATATATTCACCTCCGCCCTCGCTAATTTCTCCTCACACTCCCTCGTTACCCCTCTGACGATGTCTCCAGTAATCCTGAACAAGCCCCACCAAACTTCCTTTGCGCTCGACTTCCTTGTCATCGGCGGTTCCTCTGCCGGCTTGTCCGCAGCTTACGCTTTACGACGTGTGGGCCACCGGGTCCTGGTTCTCGAACAAAACACTGATTTTTTCGACGTGAGTTCTATTCCTTTGGCCCCCTTCCGCCGGCTCGCGGATTCTAACTTTTTGACTTTCAGGAACACCGGTGTGGCGGATACAGACTACCGCCCAACATGTCCAAAGTCTTCTATCACTGGGGCCTGGAAGAGCGTGTCCGCAAGCTCTGCCTCAAATCCAGTGTGGTGTTTTTCAATCGTTGTAAGTCTTCGTACCTTGTTACCTAAATACGGTTCTGGGGTTTGAATATCCGCTGCAACCGTTTTTACTCCCGATTCCGACCAATCGCCGTTTTACTGATCGATCACACTTCATCTCGTGCTTTGATCGCTCCAAACAGTTGAATCCGGCGAGGGTCTAGGCAGACACGTCTGGGTCGACGAACTCATGACGGAAACCGGCGGAGATTTCTTGTTCGCAAGGGTAGGTATCCGCCTCACCACTCACCCTCGAAACCTTCTGAGATTCTCCCCGGTCCAGCTCGCAGACATTAGAAAATTCCTTTACCAACTCGGCCGGGAGGCTGGGGCCCGATACAGGGCGAACGCCAAAGTTGTCTCTATCGACATACCTGGCAAATCCGTCACCCTTGAATCCGGGGAGGTGCTCACGGCCGATGTCATTATTGGCGCCGATGGCCGAGACGGACTTTGTCGCGAGCTGCTACTCGAGTGCCAGGCGGCGCCCAAGTCGACTTACACCGGCATGACCATGTACAAGTGAGCTCTCGCTCACCCGGCGGTCTGAACGGGGAGTCCTGACACATTTACGTCTAGCGCTCTTGTTCCGGGACATAAGATCCGAGCGGATCCCGAGTTATCCAGATTCTTGGGCAGTGCGGTACGTTTGTCGGTTTCGCCTGTGGCCCGACGCACCTTTTGATTGACCACGTCGCAGGCCCAATATGTTTGGTTCGGTGATGGCTCCGCAGGAATGCTCTTCGAAGCGGTAAGATTGCTCGACCAGCCGATACCGAGCGCGCCTCAATCGATTCCACTTCATAGGGAAACAACAATGATATGGGCCTCCATCTCTACGTTCGCGATGAAGTCGACAGAGGGACGGATTGGAACTGTACTGCAGAGGAATTGGTCCGGTACGCAGCCGGTTGTGAACCACAGCAAGTGTTAGCTATTGTCTTCCTCAAATTTCTCCCAACTCACACACCACTTAGGCTTCAAAAATTTGCACGCCTGGCATCCAACATCTCCCGGGTACCGGTCTACGATGAGTCGGATCTAGAGGACTGGGTACATGACGATGGTCCACTGGTCCTCATTGGCGATTCTGCCCACCCGATGCCGGTAGGTCGTCCTTTCGTTTGTTCTTGCCCTTTCCATGTCCATTAATGCCTCAATCTAGCCCGGTTCCATACAAGGCACCTGCATGGCGATAGAAGACTCTGCAGTCCTCGCGAAATTGTTCGGTCATCTCCTCTCCGCAGACCAAGTCTCGAGCTTCCTATATGCCTTCCCGGAACTCCGGCAGGCGCGTACAAAGTCGACGCGGGTTAACGAAATGGGTAACATCTATTTTATGGCGATGCCCAATGACGCCGGTGCCCTTCAACGGGATGGGCACTTCAAGGCCCGAAGAGATAAGAACCTCAGCCCCCTGGAGGACGAGTCCGGTGATGCATCAGCTGTCTGGGAGAGCATCAAAGAGACTTGGTGTTACGATGCGGAGGACGAAGCGGACGACTGGTGGGTTGGATGGGGTATGCTCAGATTGAGATCTCAACAGACGGAGTTGGAATTTGGTATGGAGCTCCAGGTAAGCATGTTGACTTGGCTCCCAAGAGATCACCCCAACTCACGTCCACCAGAATACTCCAATCTCTCTACAACTGGCCGTCATGTCGTGAGATCCTTTTCGAGTTATCCCCGTTGTTTGGGTTATATATTGGCTCTGTTATTCTATGTCTACTTTCTATGCCTACTCTCCATCTCTGCATATACCACACCACCGCCACACCCTCTCATGTGAACTAGAGACAGTTTACCACATCCGTTCGTTTACATTGCATTCACATGTACCCTTGTATCCTCCTGCATCCACAATCGATCGTGCGCGCTCTTGGCTCTCTCCCCGAAATTCGATCATCCTGGATGGCCGGCCTGAGTCGAGCCTCGATGATGCCTTCCGCCCTGGAAACGCAGCTAACAGCGTCCCTCAAATCGCGCGAGGTTCGACACATTCGCCGGTCCCTCCCTCCATCAGCAGATGCTGCCCTGGTTGATTTCTCTTCGAACGATTACCTCTCCTTGTCGAAATCATCCGAGCTCAGGACCCGCTTCCTCGAGAAACTCGGATCTACCGAACAAATCCTGGGATCCGGTGGCTCGCGGCTCCTAATCAACGGCTCCGCTCACGTCGATCTCGAGGATCGCCTCCAACTCTTTTTCAGCCGCGCCGATCCCTCACCGCAACCTGCATCACCGCCATCTCAAACCCTCGCTCTAGACGCCCTCCTCTTCAATTCCGGCTTTGATGCCAACGTCGGCTTCTTCGCGTGTGTCCCCCAGCCCGGGGATTGTGTACTCTACGATGAATACATTCACGCCTCGGTCCACGATGGGATGAAGGTATCCCGCGCCAAATGCATTCCATTCCAGCATAACTCCATCAAGGACCTCGAAAAAAATTTACTCGGTCTGAAGAACGAACGCCCGGGATTAGCCGATGGGAACGGTTCCGTATTCATCGCCGTCGAGAGTCTTTACAGCATGGACGGGACGATCTCACCCCTGGCAGGCATCATTCAACTTGCCGAGTCGGCCTTTCCCAGTCGCAATGCTTACGTCTTTGTCGACGAGGCACACTCCACTGGCATTTACGGGCCCAATGGTCGGGGTCTCGTAAATCTGTTTTGCCTCCAAGATCGAGTGTTCGCGAGGCTGCACACGTTCGGTAAGGCCCTTGCAGGCACAGGAGGCGAGTTGGTTTGTTCCGATCCCGTCGAACCCCTGTTGAAACGTGAGATAGCTGTCCTGCTCGTTCCGCCATTGGTCAAGCAATACTTAATAAACTACGCTCGGACGTTGATATACACGACCTCCCTGAGCTACGCGAACATCGTCTCAGCAAACTGTTCTTTCGACGTCCTGGAATCTGGGCGGGCGGACGAGGTACGCCTTCGATTTCGAAACACTTTCGGCGTGTTGTTTAGTTAACGCTGCGGTGTTTTGGCAGCTTTCACGCCACGTCGCGGCTCTTTGCAAATACTTGACCGCGAATCTAACCGATCGACTGCAACGGTCATCAACGCCGATCGGTCCCGACATTATTTCGCTACCAGAACACCTTCAACCTTCAGCGTCGTCGTCTACGCAACTCCCGACACCGATCGTACCGTTGATGACATCCTACCCCCACCCGCTGGCAACCCGCTTGAGGGCCCTCGGACTGAATGTACGTCCCATCACGTGGCCAACCGTACCAAAAGGAAAGGAACGCGTGAGGATATGCCTCCATGCCGGAAATAGCTTCGAAGAAGTGGACCTGTTGATCCAACATTCAGTGCAATGGGCGATTGAGATGTCCATTGGATCCTCTGGAGGCGTTTTGGCGAAGTTATAGTCCTCGCCACACGTACCACCATCAACGGCCCCCTTTAGCGTGTGGATCCATGCCAAAAGCTGAAGGAAAGGGCTCGTGAACAGTGAAACCCACCCAAAAACATCCGAAGTCGTAATTCAAACATGGGAAAACGCAAATCAGAAAGGAGAACCAGGTGAGTTCCGTCCACCCGCCGTCCCACATCTGGACCCCATTTGATCAACCAGTGCTCCTCCGAAGCGAGGTCAAAACAACTTCAAAAATCTAGATAGTACTTATTCCTTCACCATGTGGGTGTCTTCAATTCCATACACCAGCTGGGAATCTGATTGGCGCTCCTCTACAGAGATGTTCAACTCCATCCCCAGCCTTCTTTGCTATGGGCACATTTAACACCGACCGTGCCTAAATTTAACTCCGAGCTTACCTACATCAGCTACACGGGAGAAGCCACTACCCCAATACGATCCTTATACCTACACGACAGTATCCCTTGGGGCGCACAACGTAACCCCTGCTTTATCCATCATCGACGCGTGATGAGTGTCTCGAAGGCAGCGGAGAGGAAACCATCGTGTCACTCTTTTGAAAGGAGGTGTGAGAGTAGACAGATCGTAGTCCAGTGCTGCCGGACATTAGATAAAAAGAACTCTCCTTGAATGGGGGCCGAGGAGATCAACCTAAGCCTGTGCGTGGACCACTAACCTGGGGTCTGGCTCAAACTCCCATAAACCTGGCAGGGCCGTGAAACCGTTGTCAGTACGAAACTGGCGAATGGGAGGTAGGAACAAGGTGAATTCACGTGGAGGGAGGCGTCAAATAGTGGACGTCGGATCCAAACCTTTTCGCCGATTTTTCGGCGCTCAGACGATTAAATGCCATGAATGGAGCCGCCAGGAAGGTGCGATGCGAAGATCACCAGGAGGAGAGTCGAAACCTTGGTTGTGGTCGGCCAAGTTGAACCCAGTCCGCGCGTCGACTCGGAGTAAGGAACGAAGCAGTGTCTGTAGTGAGGGCGTAGAATCACAGAGAGGGGGCCGGGAGGGACGCTTCCCAACTGCAGGTTGCTGGGTGTCAGAAGTTATCGGAGAAATCTGGATGGTGGGCCATTGCTCCTATGACTACGATGACCCAAACCTCATATATCAATATATCACGGGCGGGTAAACGAGAATCATACTTTGTTGCGCTTACGAAAGGTACAATGAAGCCTCCGAGGGAGCTTGAGCGGTTAGGGGATTGCACGGACCTACTACATGCCTTCTTCCCCGCACATATTGAACCCATTCGGGGGTTAGAGCGTAATCGAGAGGCTGAGTGCACCAATCAAAGAACCACAGTGTCGCTACCACAAGCGAATAATATTAGAGTAGACGCTTCGGTCCTATCGCCCCTCCTGTATGCAAGACGTACCCAAGGGATTCAACGTCGTCGCCGCGCTTGCTGCACGCGATCCTTGGAAGACGAATGGTACGGCGACGTTGGAAGTTGGGTACATGTCGTACAAGGTGCAGCGGGCGATGTGGACGCAAACACTCCTATCGATGAGCCTACCACGATCTGTACTGCTGGATACACATCCCACATCGGGGAATCCAGAGTTAGATTTTACGCCACTGTGTACACCCACAACCGGCGTGTTTCTGCGGAACTACGGTTCGGTCCATGCATTCCCAAGCGGTCCGAAGCAACTCCACTCAGGACTCTTTCACAATTGCGCTTCTGACAAAATAATCGGTTCATGAAAGTGCGTCCCCAAGCATTTTGCAGTGCACTGAATGAATCGGTGCTTGTTCCAGGCACAAACGTCGTCCGTTCCGTATAGTAAATCCGGTGCACGCGGGCATGGGGGCCGGCGGGAAAGGGGAATCGGCGGCTGGTTTAACATCCCCTGATACCCGGAGCCTGGGCCCAGCGTGGTATTCCCGGGGGTTTCACCCAACGTTCTACACGTGCTGGGCGCGTGTTGCGCCTGTTTCAAGCTGGGAAGACCAGCAGTCATCGTCGACCGTCTACCCTCTATGCCTTAAGTGGAGAATATTGGGCGCAGGCATTCATATCCGTTTGCGGCGCCGTTTCGCAGTGCCCGGCGCCAGCCAAGGGGGTCTTGTAACCGGGTAGTTGGTATATAAGCACTGGGAGGTGACTCGGACTTTGACAGTAAGAATGTCTTCTGTCCTGGAGAGACATTTGGCCGCCGCGCTCCACTCTCGCATCTCTCGAGGACTCCCCAATGACCTCTACCCTACGTCTGACCTCGCCCTCGTTGACTTCACCTCTAACGACTACCTCGCTCTATCGAAATCACCCGAGCTGAAGCAGGCGTTCCTCGAGAAACTCCAATCGACGCCAGACATACTCGGTTCCGGCGGGTCTCGGCTCCTCAATCACAACGTCTTGTACGAAGGTCTCGAAACACGGCTCCAGAACTTCTTCAATGAAGGGAAGGGGGAGTTAGAGGCAATCGTATTCAATTCTGGACAAGAAGCCAATATCGGGTTCTTCAGCTGTGTTCCGCAGCGAGGGGATTTTATCGTATACGACCTCCACGTCCACGCTTCGATCCACGATGGAATGCGGGCTTCCAAGGCCAAACGTTTTTCTTTTGCCCACAACTCTGTTCAAGACTTGCAGAAAGTCCTCGCCCGACTAAAGGCCGACCAGCCGGAGCTGGCCTCTGGAAGCGCGTCCCTCTTCGTCGCTTTAGAGAGCATCTACAGCATGGATGGGTCTGTGGTCCCTCTAACGCAGGTGGTGGAGATGGTAGACTCGATTTTTCCCTCTAAGAACGCGTACATCCTGGTGGATGAAGCCCACTCCACTGGCCTATATGGACCTCAGGGACGAGGTCTCGTCAGCATGTTGGGGTTACAGGATCGTATATTCGCTCGCCTCCATACTTTCAGCAAGGCACTCTCAGCAGCAGGAGGTTAGCCTTCCACCACGTGCAGACACGCAAGGCAGACTTATGAGACAATCTCTACATAGCCGTTCTTCTTGTCCCGCCGCTCGTTCGGAGGTTTTTGGTAAACTACTGCCGGGAGTTGCACTATACCTCGGCAATGACCGGTGCCAGCCTCGTCGCTGTAAATTGCTCTTTTGATGCCCTGGAGTCTGGATATACACGAGAGGTGAGCCTCGTCTGAGTTCAGTGCTTATAGATCAGGATCCACTCATATTTCTCCCCATGTCCACAGCGAGCTCATCATGTTCTGGGCCTTTGCGAGCATATGATTTCCCTGGTCTCAGCTCGTCTGCAAGAGTTAGGAAATATTCCGCCGGAGGTCTTATCGCTCCCATCTTACCTACCGGCTCCTCGAGCGCCTCACCAGCTCCCCACCCCAATCGTGCCGCTTATGAGCACATACACAATGTCATTGGAAGCCCACCTCAAGAGATCCGGAATGAACGCGCGTGGAATAGTTTGGTCTGTGGTCCCGGTCGGCGAAGAGCGAGTCAGGATCTGCTTGCACGCGAACCACACTATTCAGGATGTGGAGCGTTTGGTGGACCGGGCGATTGAGTGGGCAATCGAGACAGCCGGGAAGATACCCAAGGGTAAATTCCCTTCTAAACTGTGAAGGGTATCATGATGTTATGTAGGATTAATGTTCTCTTGTCTGACCCTACTGGTAGTAATGACAGTTGCAAACACGATGGGCAGTGGTCGCCGGTGTCTCCTCGCAGGAGTGCGCTCGGCGGTGTGGTCTCATCCAGTCGGCTCGCTCGCGTCTATCGGGCGAGGGTCTATGCAATGTCCATTGACAGAACCCCTCGTGAGTGTATCAATCCAATCGCTACCGGGCCGCTCGGGGCGTCTACTGCACGGAGCGCCCGCGGACCTTTGTCTCTTCCACTCGTCTCTTCTTTCAAAGTCTCGCTTTCACCTCGGACCTGGGGTTTCATTTTATTACCTCCATAGCGAGCCCCCACACGCCGCCGCCTACCGCATCGTGGCCCGTCCACACGGCCTCGCACAATGGCCTTCCCATGGCCTATCACGATAACAGGTGGCATTCCTCATGGCCCATCGAACGATCCTTATAGGCCACCCTACCTTTCTCCCCCAAACAACGATAGCCACCACACGGTGTTTCAGTTCTGGTATAAAAGGCGGGGTGAAGGGCCTGGCAATCTCCATCTCACCTGCGAACTCACGACGTTAACCTTCATCCACCTTTCTGAAACTTATGCCTACGACTATGTCTCCCCAAGCCCAGGAGTTGATGGTGCGTTACAATCGCATCACGTCCTACGCCATTAACTTGCCACACCATAAATAGATCAGCCTCGATGCTATCTACCAAACCATCGAATACGGAGGAGACGAAGGTGTTGCCGGGGACAAGGCGCTTTCCGTACTCACTAACTGGGCCCATGGGACCTATGGTTTGGGGCCTGACACAGACATGTTCATTATTTGTCCCAGGAGAACTGACGGGACGGTTGTACTGGAAGGCAACGACACACGACTGGTGGACTTCCTTGTCGAACTCGGACGGTCCCAAGGCGTAATGGTACTCAAGGCAACCCTGGAATATGCTCGGAAGGGGCTGCCAATCAATTTAGAGGCCTTCGCCCCGCCATGGGTGGTCATTCAACCCCTGGGCGAGAGAGCGATTCAGGTATTCGACAAGGATACAATGTACAAGCAGAGTTGTACACTGAAGGACATCCATGACCACGGTGGCCAACACATATGTACGGTCTCCACCACAAACAAAGGGGTCGTTCTTCCAGCCGATGCGTTCACCTCGCGACCGCCAGACCACATTTTCTTCAATCAGAAATACATTGTGAGTGTACTTGTGTGTTGGCTGAATACGGGGCCGCCACTCATCCCAGTAAATCAGGATGACTGGTATAGAGGGTTTATCACAGAGGGTGAACAAATAACCATTCCATCCTACGACCCGTACTCACCCGCGGTTCTAGTATACGCGATGCGTGCGGTGGTACTCGTTCCGAAGGATAGGATCAGACGCGCCCTCCAATTCGAAAGGGACATAGCGGACGCGATATCCAACCTCAAGCGGACGGGGTCAACTTCGGACGGTCCCGAGTGGAAGTTCCCCATCTGCCTCAAAAACTTCGCCGTTGAGGCGGATTGTGGGTACCTCCTAGAGATTCTAGACATCTCGGTCACCCAGGGGTCGTTTCAGATATGGGAAGAGGCTATGGGGGTCTTGTGTCGGTTCAAGAGTGTTGATGAGATCGGAACGTCGCGGGTCTTTGCGTCTATCAAGGAGTTCTCGTTCAAGAAAGTCCTACCTTTGTATGTTCCTGAGTTAAGCATGTTGGTGAATGCCACTGACCCTCCGGTAGTCTTGACACTCTGGTTACGCATTTTACTACGGTGGACGATGTCACTTCCTTCACGCTCGGAATAAAGCAATGTTCTACCGAACAAGACCTAGACGAGGCTAGTCAGTGGTGTACCCATCAAGGAAATAGTTCTATCATCAAAATTCTTGGTTCCAACGAGAAAACTCTTTCATCGCTTGTGCAGTATGGGTTCGTAAAGGGTTTGTCGCTGCTGTCTGACTTGTGAGTCCAAATGTAGGACACCGCTCCGCGACTCGTAGTTGAACGAGATTCTCCTGTAGCATCGAGACGCTTTCCAGAGACAAGACAACGAGTTTCACCTTCTGGCTTTCTTTGGTCAGTCACTTGGATCGTCAATGGCAATCCATAAACTCTTCGTCTTTCACTGGTGACCCCCTCCGCGAGCTTCATTTCATGCTCGATCAATGCATATCCGCCATGACACCCCTCATGAGCGAGGGTGCCGTTTACACTCTGGAGGCTCCAGACCTCATGAATGACATCCGTCATAACGCGGAAGTCCACCTGAAGAGGACCGTGATCGTGATTGAAATCTGTTTGCGGTTCTCATCGGCCAAGTGCGGCGACGCGTTGTTCGAGACTTTCGCCACCCCCGGAGACGTTCAAATCAAATTTGACCTCTTCTATCGTCCCCTCGCGCGGAGTTTACGTCTACTGCTGGAACAGTACGAACTTACGATTTTCCAACCCCCCTTCTTCGTATTCTACAGGTTCCTTGTTGGGATGTACCTTAGCTCCTACCTTGGCGGCGAATTCATACGAAGGAGTAAACCATCGCTCGCCGGGGTAGCCTGCACGAAGAAAGTGGTCTGTGACCGCTGCGAGTTAATTGACGAATTCCTAGCCTCCAGGGACCAATCGAGAGAGTTCATCGTCACGAACAAGGAATGGACGCACCTACGATACGTCGTCCCAAAGCTCAAGGACAGGATTCTCCCGTTGACTGTGACCACGGGGGGCATGTGGAAGGCTGTGCGGGTCACCAAACGTCCGCAACCACATGTAGAGGCGGCGAAAGAATTCTTGCGGGAAATAGGGGATGCCAGGGAGATTTCGAGGTTGATGGAACCACTTGACAAGGAGGTACGAAGGGCTCTGGACTACGAGGAGCTGTTCGATTTCCAGCGTTGCCTGCAACTACCCCCTCCCCTGTCGAGCGGTCCTCAAACTACCTAACGTTTTGAGACACTTGTTGCGTTTTATTTCTTTGTATCCCTGCTGTCTGTAGTTTTACCTCGCGCTTGCATCAATCCAACTATGCCCACGTCGTGCGTCCATCACCGGCGCTTGTTCCCGACTCTCGATCTCCTCGCCTCCTTCATCTCCAAATCCTTCAAGATGCTACGACGAACGGTGGAAGACATTTCGACCGGTTCCGACTCGGATTATTCAAAGTGAACCTCACCCCCTGTTTATTGTCGACTCCGCTCACTAAAGCTCACGACTGAAATCTTCGGTTATCAGCTCGGTAAGTCCAAGCTTCCAAGCCGGACTTTTGAGAGTTGACGTTTGTTTCATCGCGTCCACGACATCGCAGTGGATCTCCTGGTTCCTTTCATCGAAAGGCAATGAATATTTTTGTGAAGTCGAAGAGGATTACATCCTGGATAGGTTCAATCTCACCGGGTTGAACACCGAAGTTGCGAACTACTCCCAGGCGTTGGACTTGATTACGGATAATCTCGGTTTGTGATACTGCATTGTGACGGCATCCCTCATGTTCCGGGTCTGACGATATGTATGGTTGGTAGATGATGAAATCCACGACGAATTGAGGGGCACGCTGGATGTCCAGGCGAGGTTATTGTATGGGCTGATTCACGCGCGATGGATTGTCACCGCCAGGGGGCTGGCTAAGATGGTATTTCTCACTCGCTTCGTCTTCGGGACCCCGCTTTACAAGCACCCTATTATTGTTCATCTAGCTCGAGAAATACAAGAAAGTCGACTTCGGGCGCTGTCCGCGTGTCCTTTGCCAATCCCAACCACTCCTCCCCGTCGGTCTAACCGACGTTGCGTACGAAAAATCCGTCAAGCTCTACTGCGGCCGATGCGAAGATATCTACTCTCCAAAATCCTCTCGCCACGGTTCTATAGATGGGGCATACTTCGGAACCTCTTTCCCTCACCTTCTGTTCATGTGCTATCCCGCGCTGATCCCCACAAAGAACGGGCCGATAGATGGCCCTGGGTTTAGGGGAGGTGCGCCGGAGAGTACCGAGAGCTCCGGGAATGGGGGAAGGCGGCCGAGGAGGGGTAGGGAAGACAGTGCTACGGGCGAGACGGTGGGGAACGAAGTGACGAGCACTGCAGCAGTCGCATTGAAGGCGGAGAGATACCGGCCGAGGATCTTCGGTTTCCAAGTAAACGAAATCGCCAAGCTGCAGAGGTGGCAGGAGGCCGTCAGGGATAGGTCAGAGCCCTCACCCGTTTTCAAAGGTCTAATCACTCACGGAAGACTAGGCAAATCGCGCGACTGGAAGATTGGGAGGACAACAACGAATGACCGATAAACTGACCCTGCGCACTACTATTCCACTCCCATCTACCACGCAAGGGCACCTTCGGTTACCCCATTTTCCTCGCAGAACCCGAGGTGTTCGAGCCATTTTGTCACCGTCGTCCACGGGGTACGGCCTATACGACTCGAATATTAAGAAAACCTCGAGAAGGAAACGAGGAAGGAAGCCACCCACCCCAGTGTGCCGTCCATACCAGACTATGACACATAGTTTACAATCAGATCTACTTCATCATCAAACCTCTGGCGACTCTGGACGTTCATCTTTTGGTACGGAAGTAATCGGAGCTGCACTCGTGTCGGATAGCTTCCGTTTCTTGCTGTACTTCCCGGTGAGGTTGTACTTTCCCCTGGTACCTGGTGAAGCCCGTCAGAAACAGGTGGCCGAGAAGGGGGAACAAATTTGCCTTTCTTGCGCTTGGTTGGTTTCGTGTGTGGGACCTGTAGATCTAAGAAATCCTTGTCGATGGATGAACACAATTGAAGCAGCTGGTCATGCGACTCCTTCATCAGTCGAGTCCGGTGTACTGAGAGGTCTATGTGGTGGAAAATAAGGGGCGGCCTTGCGAAAGGTTCAAATATACCCACCTGCCGGCTCGCTGGTACCGTAGACACCCTTCAAACATCCCGAGACTCGTTCCATAGAACTATGGAGGCAATTAGTCACCACGGACCTGGCGCGAGGAGAAGGGGATCCCACCTTGGATCGACAAGACCACTTGCACCAACGATCGCGAGAATGTTCTCCCAATTGAACGGCCTGAACCGGTTTTGCATACTCCCCTCTACCATGGGGACATGCGCAGCGATTGCGGCAAAGAGATGCGATAGATATTCCGTAGTCTCAAGGGTGATGTGTTTTACTGCGGGAGATTCGATGGGTTCGTCCGCGTCTTCCTCCGTTTCTTGGTTGGGGTCGACCGGAGGTTGAAGGAACTTGTTGGCCAGATGTTCCACTTCGTCCTGGAGTGTCCACTCAGGTATTGGGACGTCCTGGACCAAGAGGGGCCAGCGAGTCCATGGGTCTTTCGGCTTACGCGGATTTGAGGTGGACTCTGAAACCTCTCCTGGTGAGGCGGATGGTGAGCTGCGGGCGTCGCCGTCCTCGGAATTTCGAGAAGAGCCCGCGGTTCGTATGAGCTGGGAGGAGAGGTCGAGGGTGTCGTTCGTGCGGAGGGCCCGGAGGAGGAACGAATACTCTTCAAGCTCTGATCGTAACGCAGCTGGAACAGCTTTCCGTTTTCCTTTCCCCTTCTTCTCCACTCTCATCGCCACCCACAAGAGCCCAAGCGAGCCGGAGAGGGATGGTGGTCGTGAACTGCGATCAAGATTACAAACCGGATTTAAACCCGAGACCGCTGATTACGGCTCAACCTGGGTCTGATACTCCGACTGTTACCACCACCCCCACTGCAACAATGTCGACCACCACGGATACCCCGAACGAGGGCGCGAGCGCGAACACGACGAACCGGTCGGCAAACGCGGTCATGGACGCTGCCGTTTCCGAGGTCTGGTACCTCAAGCCCGTAACCTTTGCTGGGAGACGTACCAGAATTATCACCCAGAATTTCAACGGGTCAGTGAGTATCACCTATCGCACAGAAGCCGCCCAAAAATGCGTTGACTTAACCCATGTTCTGCAGGCCGTGTTCATTTATAGCAATCTGTGATTACGCATTCCGATAATACGCCGCTGCGGCATTCCCGCTGACAACTCTCCCAGGTAACATCCTTATTCTCCGTGGCGAGTTGGAGATATTGCCACCGAAACGCACGACAGTCTCGTACGAGTTCCTATCCCAGCTCGTGGCCGAATACCTACTCAGGACGAGCCCGGATGTTGACATTTCTGCGGCCTTGTCAATAATGCCATTTACCCTCAGTGAGCGCCCGCTTCCCAGACGAGATTGGGGAGACTGATAGCTTCTTCAGAGGGCATGGACCTGAACCCCGTCTTCACCAACGTGCACGAATTCCGGCCACAGATGCGTAGAGACCTTGGTGGTGGAGACGGCCTTGAATTGTTCTCTCACGCGAACATTCCCCTCGTCCATGGATGGCTAGTCGATCCGTCAAGCCCGGAGTACGAGGCCATCCAACGAGCCGGGGATTATGATAACAGTGTGAACGTGGTCGTTGAAGCGGACCACCTCACACAAGGACGACTCGTAGTCGACGAAGATGAGGCCGGGGGGTCGAGCAGTGGCGCAGGTAGCAGCTCGCATACGGGGAAACGGAATGATGCCTGGACCCCAGAGGAACGAACGAAAGTCGAAGATGGTATCTAGTCTACCTTCTCAGTGTCTCGTCCCGCCTACTCATGCCGACCTGAAGCTATTTCTATTCGCCAGTTCCTCAACGCGACCCAATCGCAATTAACTTATCACGGCCTCTTCCACCTCGCCTCTGTGCTCTCCCCACACACACTCTCGGCCCTCTTCAGAGGGTCTCACCTCTCTGTTCTATACAAATCCGCCCCGACTGAACGGGACCCGAATCCCGTATTGTATACCCTCGTCACCGATCAGTCATTCCTACGCGAATCCTCAGTCGTATGGGAGAAGTTTGGGGACGTCGACGGGCAAGGCGCAGAGTTTGTAGATTCCAACTTCATTAAATCCACACCCGCTGGAGGGGATTACGCTGGGGAGACGGGGGAGAGCACGTTAGCTGCGATCGAAGCTCAGATGGCCGGCATTCACTTAACGGGAACCCCAGAGTATGTCCCTCCAATACCCTCACAACACCTTTCCTGTGCTGATTCCGGGGTGCCTTGCGTAGCGAACAACTAGCCCGACAGTTACAGATGGAGGAAGATTCCAGGGCGCATGATATCCGCCGGCGGAGGAGGCAAGCTTTGATAGAGAAACAACAGCGCGAGGCTTTTGCTGAGGCTGAGAAACTCCAGAAGAAGCAGAAAAAGAAGGACAAGGATTGTGTGATCGCGTAGTTCCTCTGTAACTTCTCAATTGCTGTATTTTAGGGGTTTGGGTATCGATTTGAATAGTATTGATGACATTAGGATGTGTACGTAGTTCCTAGAACTCGATAAAATCACGGTAGGTAGACGGGGGAGTATAGGGATTGCAAAAAGTCCGCTCGTGATGCTACAACGTTCTTTGGTATAGCTTCATCCAACAAACTTAACCGCCTGCGTCAGGAATACTCTCAGGAAGTTGTCACAACGCCTGAGCACAGAACACTCACCGCATCCGCCACACCCTCCGCACCCTCCTCCACACCCACCACAGCCGGCCCCACCGCACCCACTCCCATGAGGGGTACAACCTCCGCCTGAAACCCCACCTCCACACCCACCCTAGATCAGAACGGTCAGGAATGGAATGGCTCGCCGGGGTGACAAACACTCACAGCCGCGCATGCCCCGTCCGGTCCGCAGGGGACCCCGACCGGACATCCGTACCCATAATATATAGGGACGGGCACCAAAAACGGAAGATCATGTTGCTGACTGCGCTCGTAGGCCTCGCGATTCATTTTGCCTTTCTTTACTTTCTCCAAATCCCGTTCCTTCCTCTTACGCGTCTTGTGGGTCCGTTTCTCGCGCGCTTTGTGAGTGACGCCCTCCACGTAGACAGCGTTGTGATCGCTGGGATGCGTCGCGAGGAGACAATCGTCGCGGTCTGGTGGATTGATTGGGGTTTTCTTCTGAGTGGAGAACGACTCTGAAAGGCGGCTGAGTTTCTGGCCGATGGTATCCCCCTGCTCCGTTCATTAATATGGTTCGGGAAAAATGGAACGGGAGCTGACCGGTAACGGGCAACCACAGTACATGTATGGGACACCAAATCGTTGCTACCACAAACGTCAACACGACCACCCAGAGGGAAATTTTGACCCCTCACCTGCCACGCACGGCAAGTAATATCAAAGGCGGATGATAGGTGGCTCTCCTCAACCTTGTCGTCGCTGGGGCACATGAGTTAGCGGTCCATCATTAGCACGGTACCCGCAACATACTGGTTGACGAATCTACCGACGAACGAGATACAGTCGTCAAAATACTTCTCTGGAAGGAGCTGGTGGGTACTTTGTACGGTCACAATCAAAGGGTGACCACACGAGGACCGAGAGGCATTGACTTACTGCCACGCAATGTCGATGTCCAACGTTGGTACGAAGAAAGAGGTGGTTGTAGAAGAAATTAAATCCAGGAACCTTCGTCTTATGATAAGTTGAACCGAAGATAATAGTGGTACTTTACTCACGCGTGATATCGTGCAATACAATGCTTCAACACTATCTCGTCCTCGCTGCTGTCAAAGAAGCCCGGTCGGCTCCAACTAAGATTATACATCTTGTCGGTGAACGCTCCCTGTCTCTGCACCTACTCTCAGAGTCAATGAGACCCTAAACCCGGATTTAAGTGGAGAAAGTACTCACAGCGCTGACAAGATCAATGGAATACGGACGATCATCGGTGTATGCGCTCATGACTCTCCTCAACCTAGAGGTCGTTGATCGGCTAATGGTGGACGGTGAAGTCCAAGAGAAGCTCACGCACATGGGGGGCTTAAGGTGCCGACCCACTTCCTTCGTCAATCGGTCGAGTTTGTACTCAACGAATCCCTTAACCTTGGCTTCCCACGCCGCAGTATCAGTGTCTTTCGTATAACCATCCTCCGCACGCTTGTGTCGCTCATCGAGGTGGTAACATAAATCCTTGCTGGCATAGATACTGGCCTTGATCAACTTGGCTTTGTTTGTGTCCGGGTTTCGAGCCTTCGCGAGTAGCGTCCCACTAGAAACGCTTCAGGACTGACCGTGAGTCACAAACAGAATGGCGCTCACGGGAGGTAAACCGCGTTTCCGAACTGGGCCGCGTAGCGGAGGTTCTTGGGATCCTTTACGAGATCGCGGACGAACTTGGCAACCGCGAGATTCTCCCTCGTGACGACGAACCGACACGCATCGCAGACACAAGTGAAGCCTTTTTGTGCCCAGCCAGTGTCCCCTGGCGCAAGATAAGCTGTGAACACAAAATGCTGAGAACCATGTCACTAGCTCAAGTTTACGTGCTGACTGACGCGCAACCACGACAACGCCACATTTCGGGCACACCAGCTCACGTCGAGTGTGGATCGCGCAAGAATCGAATGGATCCCAGGGAAGACCGACCGCCGCTTTCCAAGAATGTGCGACATCAGGTCCTGGCTTGTACTCGGATACGTCTCCCATCATCTCCTATGTTTCGTGAGCACTATCCCTGAGACACGAGTTGTGAGCACGGCTTACGAGCATGTCAATGGGATTTATGGCGGAGGTCTTGAGAACCAAAAGGCCCTTGATTCGAAGAAGATCCTCCGCATACCATCTGCGATGGACGTCACAGCCCCTCAGTTTAGGATCTGGAGCGCGGAACCCAGTGGTCACTTACGTCGGATTTAGCATATACGCATGCCAGACGAGCCATACATCCAAGGGAGGGCTATGGAGAGTGCCGTTCGGCTGGAGGAATGCAGATAGCTTCGAAATCCAGCGATGGAACCTACAAAGTTGGGGTTCAGCGAACCCTAGGCGAGCCCAAGGGTTGCACACTGCGCACCTTTCCAAGGCAAGCTCCAAGAACCAGGTCCACCTGTCTTGTGGTCCGAGCTCTTGAGCAAGCAATGGTAATTTGTCGCGCACATCCTGGTTGACCTCTAAATCGGTGACTCGATTCTTCAACTCCCTGAAAGCCCTCAGTAGTCCAAGATGTGCCTTGAGCTGAGCAGCGGTCACAAAGGACTGGTTTGGAACCTTCCCCCTCACGGGAATACGGACATCCTCGAGATAGTAGGGGGGTGGGGCAGGTTGATCGTCAGGTGTACTTGTAGAAGGGCCCGCCCCACGGGCAGTATACCGCGGCGGCGCGTTTAGGTAGGTGTCGAAGAATAGCTTCCCGCCCATGACTATGAGATCGCCAACGTACCAGCGGAAGCAGGGATGCCCACCTTATAAACCAGTGGGCGGTGGGTTGGGCGTCACCTTTGGTTTGGTGGTTTTAGATCCATGAGAGTACTTTGACAGGTCGGACCACATATTGAACTTGGAAGGCTGTGGGACAGAGCCTCAATTCAGGCACAGCGCCCGTGTTCCTGATCCCATCGCGTTCTCTGCATACACAAGTAGGTTGCGCCGTTGCCACGGTACTTATGAATGCCCAACCTTTCCGAGGGACGTACTTACGATCGATGCAGCGGCGCTTACGTATCGGAGTTCGCCGGTGGTAGGCTAGGTGAATTCGCCATCCGCTCATGTTTATGGCTGGTGGGAATCACCAACGGACAGGTATAAATATCCAAAATCCCGGACGCAGGCCAAATCGTAAGAGCTACATAGCCCGCGGGGCGTCATTGGCGACTTCATTCCCGAACTCAACCACCTGTGTCAGGAATGGGTCAGGAAGCTGTCGTTCCGCCAGAGCACGAACACCTACCACACCCCATCCCCCTCGTATCCAAGCCACAGCCGGCCCCACCGCATCCGCTCCCACGGGGAGTACAACCTCCACCAGAAGCCCCGCCTCCACACCCACCCTAGCTCACAACGGTTAGGAATGGAGGGACTCGCCAGGGTAACAAGCACCTACAGCCGCGCACGCCCCGTCCGGTCCACAGGGAACCCCAGACGGGCATCCGTACCCGTAATATATAGGAACGGGCACTAAAAACGCAAGCCCGTGCTGCTGGTTACGCTCGTGGGCCTCTTGATCCGTTTCACTTCTCTTCGATTTCTTCAAATCCCGATCCTTCCTCTTACTGGTCTTGTTAACCCGTTTCTCGCGTACTTTGTGGGTGATGCCCTCCACGTAAACTGCATTATGATCGCTAGGATGCGTGGCGAGGAGATAGTCGTCGCGGTCCGGTGGATTGATTTGAGGCTTCTTCTGAGGGGAGAACGACACTGAAAGGCGGGAGAGTTTCTGGCCAATTTTTTCCCCCTGCTTCGCTCGTTAATGTGACCCCAGAAAAATGGAATGAGAACTAACCGGCAACGGACAACCACAGTGCATATAGGGGACACCAAATCGTTGCTATCTCGAGTGTCAACACGACTACCTGGACGGAAAGGTGGACCTCACCTCCCATGCACGGCAAGTGGTATCAAAGGCGGATGATAGGTGGCTCTCTTCGACCTTGTCATCGCTTGGGTACGTAAGTTAGCGGCTCAGCATTGACGTGGTATCCTCGACATACTGGTTGACAAATCTACCGACGAACGAGATACAGTCGTCAAAATACTTCACTGGAAGGAGCTGGTGGGTACTTTGTGCGGTCACGGTTAAAGGGCGACCACCTGGGGACCAAGAGCCAGAACTTACTGCCACGCAATATCGATATCCAGCGTCGGCACGAAGAAGGAGGTGGTCGTGGAAGAGATCAAATCCAGGAACCTTCGTTTCACGTTGAGTTGAGTTTAAACCAAGAGCGGCACTTCACTCACGCGTGGTACCGCGCTATGCAATGCTTCAATGCTATCTCGTCCTCACCGCTGTCGAAGAAACCCGGCCGACTCCAACCAAGATCATACATTTTATCGGTGAACGTACACTGTCGTTGCACCTATCCCCAGAACGAATGAGATCCCCACAACCAGATCTAAGCGAAGATAACGCTCACAGCGCTGACAAGGTCGATGGAATACGGACGATCATCGGTATATGCGCTCATGATTCTTCTAAACCTAGAGGTCCGACCCGATCAGCCAAGGGTTAATGGTAAAATCTAAGAGAAGCTTACGCACATGGGGGGCTTGAGGTGTTGACCCACTTCCCTCGTCAACAGGTCGAGCCTGTATTCAACGAATCCCTTGATCTTGGCTTCCCACGCCGCAGTATCCGTAGTTTTCCGGTAGGCATCCTCCGGGATAATATGTCGTTCGTCGAGGTGGTAACATAGATTCTTGCTGGCATAGATACAGGCCTTGATAAACTTAGCCTTGGTTCTATACGGGTTTTTAGCCTTGGTTAATAAGGTCCCACTAGGCCTGGTTCAGTGCAGATCGTGAATTGCAGACGGGAAGGTGCTCACGGAAGGTAAACCGCGTCTCCAAACCGGGCCACATCGCGGAGGTTCTTGGGATCCTTTACGAGATCGCGGACGAACTTGGCGACCGCAAGGTTCTCCCTCGTGACGACGAACTGACACGCGTCGCAGACGCAAGCGAAGCTTTTTTGTGCCCAGCCGGTGTCCCCTGGCGCAAGATAAGCTGCGAACACAAGACGCTGAGAACCATGGCACTAGCTCAAGCTTCGGCGCTGACTGACGTGCAACCATGACGACACTGCATTTCGGGCACACCAGTTCACGTCGATTTTGTATTGCACAAGAATCGAACGGGTCCCAGGGAAGACCGACCGCCGCTTTCCAAGAATGTGCGACGTCAATCCCTGGCCTGTACTCGGATATGTCCCCCATCATCTCCTGTGTTTCGTGAGTGCCATCACCAGACATGAGCTGTTAGCATGACGTACGAGCATGTAAATGGGACTTATGGCCGGTGTCTTGAGAATCGAAAGGTCTTTGATTCGAAGAAGATCCTCCGCATACCACCTACGAATTGGACGGCACGACCCCTCAATTCGCGATCGGAGGCGTGGAACCTGGTCGCTTACGTCGGATTTAACATATACGAATGCCAGATAAGCCACACGTCCAATGGAGGATTACGAAGAGTGCCGTTCGGCTGGAGAAAGGCAGACAGCTTCGAAACCCAGCGGTGAAACCTGCAAAACTGAAGTTCGGCGAGGCGAGCCCAAGGGTTGTGCAGTACGCACCTTTCCAGAGCGAGCTCCAAGAACCATGTCCACCTCTCTTCTGGCCCGAGCTCTTGAACCAGTGATGGTAATTTACTGCGCACGTCCTGGTTGGGCTCCAAATCGGTGACTCGATTCTTCAGTTCCCTGAAAGCCCTTAGCAGTCCAAGATGCGCCTTGAGCTGAGCAACAGTCACAAAGGACTGGTTTGGAACCTTCCCCCCCACGGGAATCGGGACCTCCTCGAGGCAGTAGGGAGGTGGAGCATATTGGTTGGCAGATGTGCTGGCGGAAGGGCCCGCCTCACGGGCAGTGTACTGGGGCGGCGCAATGTCCCCAGCCAGGTAGGTGTTGAGGGGTGGCTTTCCGTCCATGAGATCGCCAACGCGCCGACGGAAGCAGGAATGCTTCTTATAACCAGGGACGATAAGTTGAGCGTCGCCTCTGGTTTGTCGGGTTTAGGCCTACGAGTGCTTTGGCAGATCAGCCTTCGTACTGAAACTGGAAGGCTGTGGGACAGCCTCAATCCAGGCACAGCGCCTGCGTTCCAGATCACATCACATTCCCTCGGTTGCACCAGAGGCGATGAACGTGGGAGAATGTGGGGTGAGTGCGGCTCGGGTACAAATAGCCAACTCTCTCCAAGGGACGTACCGACTCTCACCTATCGGGGCTCGCTGGTGGTAGGCTAGGTGCATTCGCTATTCGCTCATGTTTACGGTCGGCAGTGATCACGATGGACGGGTAAAAGCATCCAAAACCCCAGGTGTGGGTCAAATCGTAATGGTTACACAGCCCACGGGATGTCATTAATCATTTCTCAATGTCCCCAAGTCTTGGAGGTACTGTATTGCAAACTGTTAGCGCGATCAAGGATCGGTGGGCTTTGTGAAGTGTCTCTATACTGTAAGAACCCCGTCCATAGAACGTACTGGACGTTGGTCGGATGGTATCAGTCAGCTTAGCACTTCCTTACAATCCCAGCGCGCATTTCTTCCTCCCTAAACGGGTGTGAAGGTTTTTAGCCCCTTATTGTGACGCGTTCAGGACCGTACGTACCTATATTCGAACAGAATCTGTACGGCGACGAACAGACAGAAACATGCCAAGAGCACAAATCGGATGCCTGAAGGAGAAATCGGGTTTGGAGAACTTAGTTCTGTGGGTAGTATTCCTCCAGACTGGTCGCGCTTACCTTCCCAGCTGTCCGTCAATTGGCCAATCATGTACGATATACCACCCGTTCCAATCACGAACCCAACGAGGTTCGCTGCCAGCATTGCGAACATATTAAGTACTGCCCCAACGGCACATACATGTCGATACCACCACTGCTCGCCGAACTGGGTGGTAGGCCTTGAGTCAACATGCATACTCATGGGTGATATAAATTATTCTCACCTTAGACCGCGGTAACGCGGTCCTAGCAATCAACTCTGGGACAAGGGAGAAGCTGACTAACCACCCCCACGCGAGGAGCTTGAATGACAGATCGTGCCAGAGTGCGACAAACGTGAAGATGAGGACACTCGAGGCGAGGACATTTCGCGTCCCTCCGAGTGGAATGTAGATGTACCTAACGCGGACGCTTAGCAACCGCGGGGATTGGAATTGAGAGTACAGTTACCTGACAATCCAAAGGTTGTAGCTTCTGTGCCAGCTCTTCCAAAAGCCGAAGGTCGAGTAGTTATTCGCCATGCACCGAATCATATTTTCTGGTGGATCAACGCCATCCGCGAGGGCCCACAGACGGAAGAATCGCCATGGTAGTAAAAGCTGTTTGGCGGGGGTGGTTAGGTGGCGAAAATATCCATCAAAAGTTAGACCTCACTTTAAGCCAGACGATAATCAAGTTCCACACGCCGACCATGCTAAGTTCAGCTGCAGAGAACCCGTCCCAAGCTTTAGTGTCCTTGATGGCCACCATATACATATAGTGGAGGACGAACTCCATCGTCAGAAAACACACGAGAAAGCGGATGGCGTACTTAGCCACCGAATTCCGCGTCAGGGCATTCCTACCCTTCATCTAAGAAAGGTAGCGGGTCATTACGGGAATGAACCGCGGTGGGAAAGCTAATTACCTGCCACATGAAATCGTTGAATGTGATGATAGGACCGGCGATATACAGAGGGGGGTAGAAGATGTATGCGAGGTAGTTGTTGAAGGTATAAATCCCCAGCGGATGCGCATTGCTCGTCCGCTGCTTATGAGACGTGGTTACCTGGCTCATCTGACTTGTCCGTCAGAATGTGTAGCCTATTAGAGAAGAATCCGCGTCACCTCTTTCGAGGGCCCTCGAGTGATTGCCCAATGGTAATCCATCCCGAATGAGAGCAATCTAAGCATGGTCATGTTGAAACTAACATGCCACCGGGGGTAGGCACCTTGAATACTGTCCTGGTATTTGAATTAGCTCGGGCGTGCGTTCTGTAGAGAGGAGAGCCGAACCAGAAATTCAAGGGACGAGTGCAGCGAAGTGAAGCGGTAGCCCGAGTAGGTCTCGTTGGCGAACAGCACCAGTCCGTTAAAAACCCAGAGAAAGAGAGGCCCTATGGTGCTCCCACCCGCATAGCGAGATATTAGGTAGTTGATAGAGGTAATAATTAGGATCTTGAGCGCGCTCGCTCCGTGTAACCCGAAGAGCATGAGGATGGAAAACCAGCGGATGAAAGGAATGAGGTAACTCCGGTCCGGTTGAGTATTAGGCGAATGGCGCAGGGAATACAGAAACCTTGAGAGGAAGAATGCGGCGGAGAGTGATAGGAGTGCCGGTATATTGTTGCGAAAAGACCGATATTGAGGATCACTGTTGTCCTGGGGTCAATGTCAGTTCGTCTGGGAGCTCTGGGAATAAATCTTATTGTGAAACCTACCACTTTGCGGCCGAAAAGCCACCCGGGAGAAAGCTTTCGCTCATAATAAGGATAGTTATGGTGTTCAGCTGCATCCCATCGGTCAGAACTCGATCATTGTGGAATACACCGTATACTCACCCGAGCTAAGTGAAACTGGTATCCAAACCATTATGGGCAAGGCCACGGCAAATACCACATAGTAGAAGAAGAACTCTGGTGTTTTCCAGCGCGGTGTGGTGTCTGTGGTCTGTGGTTGGTGTGAGGACGGAATGTCGACAGTGAGTTTTATGATCCGACTGGGTTCCTTCCGGTTCACGAGTCCCTCGATTCCGAGCGGGGACAGTTGGTGATCATTTGAGGGCATTTGAAGGATGATGTGGTCGGACATTCATACCAGTTTCAGTGCGATGACAGCAGTGCGGCGAGACGCCAGGAACCGGGGCCATTTCCGGATGAGGCAGGTGTTTCTCATCACCTGATGCGGTGAATCAACATGGGCGTTTCCCCGGCTCGTCAATCATCCTCCTCCTCCGCCTCCCCCCCTCCCTCCTTCCCTTTAATTCCCCGAAAAATCACGAAAAAATACCCGTAGGTTCCAACTGGGTCGCCCGGCGATAATAATACTGACCTTATCTGTGCAAACAGATTCTGAACCCCCCACGCTCTCTACTAACGACCCATTGGATTTTCTTTTTCACAGCTCTGTAACTACATTCCTTACGCATGGACTCGACTCCTACCCAGGAGCTCCCGCCGTGGTACACTCTGATCACATCCACTGCGACCGACGCGGGTGGAAACCCAACTGCCACGTTCACTACCCTCATGAGGCTTCCGCTCACCTATTACGGTCCTAGTGTATGCGCTGGTCACACCTCCCATCGCCCGCGCTCTAATTGTCCTTTTTTCTCGACAGATACCTCTGGGCACTGATACGAACGTCTGGGTTTACGGAGGTCCAACACCGCCGCCTACCACGACAGAGTCACCGCCGAGTTCAACTAATGTCACCCCCACCACTTCCTCTACTCTTGCGATACCCTCCTCCACTTTACCGCCGACGTCACTCTCACCATCAGAAACTTCCTCATTGTCCAACCCGTCCTCTACAACACCGCTATCGACTGGTCCATTAACTGGCTCATCAACTGGGTCCTCGGTCACTTCCAGCTCAACATCTGCCGGGCCCACATCCGCGCCAGGTTCATCGAGGCTCGGCGGGACCGCCGTTGGTGCAATCGTCGGAAGCATCATTGCTGCGCTCATCATCTTGCTCTGCTGTTTGCTCGCATTGCGTTGGCGGCGAAACAGGCGAAGGCATCGTAATGGCCACGATCTTTTGACTCCAGTGCCTGAGCGTCATCGGCACTCCCGGTTATATTCCTTCACCGATGACAGTCCACAACGTCAGCCCGCTGAATCGACAGGTCCCCGTGAACCGATCTGGACTGGCTGGTCTATGGTTCATGCTTCCACGGAAAACCGCTCAGTTCCCCCGGTAGAAGGCGGCTGGACCCTCGTACACGATAATGGCTCCGGTGACCGAGTCCCGGGAGAAGGTTCTCCGAGGGGGAGTGGCGAGGAAACAGATCCATTCCTCCGAGCAAGTTATTCCAACCAAATGTCTCAACACACGAGTGCTCGTCTCGTCACCCCCGTCCTGGATGCCACACACAATTCCATGGATTCCACCTCAACTGGGGCTTCAGGTTACGGTACCGTCGTCGAACCTTCCCAAGCTCATTTCAGCCACCTCATCCCACCTCCTGTCACACAATGGGGAAATATCTTACCACCAGCGGTCCTCACTCAGATGGTTGACGAGCCCCGGCGCCACGATGATATTATGGAAGAGGATGAAGAGGAGTCTCTGTTGGAACCCCCACCCCGGCTTGATCCCGACTACCTCGGTATTTCACGGACTCCTCCCCGCCCGTCGCTTCGATCCCTCAGGACCTCCAGATCTCAGCGCAGTTTTCCTGTACCAGGCACTCCAGCTAGCTTGGACGAGACCCCACAGCTGATGACAGCCCAGAGGGTTCGGGTGGATGAGATGGACAGGGCCGAGGCTCGTGAGATCCCTTCTCCCGTCACTAGCTCCCCAAGTCTGCTCGGTCGCCTCGGATGGTTAAACCCACGCTCAAGGCAAGGTACCCCGGAACGACAGGAATCTCGCCCAACCACTCCTCACTCAGAACCTGAAGCCGAGGCTGGACCAAGTTCAAGACTCCTTGGACACCCCCAGGGGTTGCGGCCAATCTCTGGACATAGCGGTGCCAGCGGAGAATCCGGAAGCACCCTATTCCACGACGCTCCATCGAGGAATGAGACTCCCCCGCCCTTACCGTCTCCACCTCCCGCTTTGACCACCAGTTCACGTTCGAGATTACACATGTCTGGATCCATGCAAGAATCTGTGTCGGAAGCCCCCACCATTCGGGTCGTCGGGACTAGTACCCCATCCCAATCCCAGGCGGACGATACGGATCCTTTTGCGGATACTACGAGCTCGACTCTGGTCCAGGATCCGTTGGATGCTCCGGCTCCTACTTCCCGGTTTGCTACGACCTCCTACGAACACGACCCAACGTTTCCACCTGGTTTGATCATCTCCAGGTCGTGGATGACATCGTCCGGCACACACGGCGACTCCGATCGTACGGATAGCCCTGCAATCTCGATCGACATCTACGAGGAGGCGCCTCCCCTGGTCGCTGAGCGGTGGAGGTTCATGAGTGGTGGCAACGGATCTGGCAGGTCTACTGTGCGTTTTGTTTCGCTTCTTCCTGTCATATCGACTAATGGGTTATTCATCTTGTAGCAACCCCCGGTTCTGGTTCACCCTCGAGATGTCTCCCGTTCGGAAGCTGGGTCTCTACACTCGATGAGGTCCCACCTCAACCACCGTTCGCCACGCTCCGTTTCGGGATCTGCCCCTGCGTCACTGTTTCAAAACACCCCCGATTCTTCCCAAGGTTCTAGGTCTTACAGTCGTTCCCAAGGCAGCGGGCATTCCCTCGTTCACCAAACCTCTATCTCATCTCAAGGCCGTCGTCGCCGTCGTCGACCCGAGATCGGTGAATCCCCCCTCCCCAGTCCTTTCGGCCGTCTGAGCCTCGGTGCCACGGGAACGTCTGCAATGAGGTTCAACGTCGGTCAACGCGATAGTGGTCCTTCTTCGCCTACAAATACGTTCAATCCCTACCTTACAGCGGACGGAAGCGTCAATTCTGCCGGAACGAACGTTACAGCCGACGTCGTAGATCCTATCATCGGAGTTGCGGTCAGGATGCCCAGGATGCCAGCGTATACTCACGACAGGGAGAACCGCAACTCGTATCCCTATTACCCACTGGAAGGTTGAGCTCTTACGTCTGACTTCTAAATCCCCAACTGCCCCAACTCAGCCCGCTACCATATCTCCGTTAAAGTCGTCCCCTGTCACGCGTGCGTACTGGGAGTTTGTTTGTTCTGCTCTTTTCCTCCATACTGGTAAACTCGGACTCACGAAACATCTGGGTGGCTTGGTACCATCCTGTCATCTCCTGTCAACCTCGTTGGACATGAACCCATCGTGCCTACGGGGCGCAGTGACGCTATCGGACACCTTTTTGGTTTGCTTTTTCGTTGGGTTTCCATTCGCTGCATCACGGACAATGAAAGTTTTGATGAACCATACTTGTATCTTTAACGACTTCTGCTTCATTTTACCCACTCTCTCTTGCGTTTCATCCGCATTTATCTTTGGTAGAACCAGCCCAGTTTTCATTTTCGCTTTTCTCTGCCTATTTCTTGCATTGCTGATGATTTGCTAATTCCTTGCGACACCTCTGCGACACCTCACATTGATACTCCTCTACACCCTATCCACCTCCCACCCCCTGCTCCGCACCTTGCATAAATGTACCGTTGCCTCTCCTCGTGTGCAATATATACAGTTTGTGCATTTGATCCATTCCTTGACCGCGCCCATGACCCGATGAAGACCTGGGGATGACGGGTGATGGGGATTCCCACGGGCGATCATCCTCCTGTGATGGTGGGGGTTCGTTGAGTGGTTTAAACAGTAGTAGTGATGGAATGTATGATATAGAGGTGGGTAAGACATGGAGAATAGGTAGTTGTACGTTACAGGGTATCGCTACAAGTGTACAGAATAGAATGAAGCGAAGGTGGGTTGGCCACGGCTGCGGGATTATATTCGTAAGGAGACGTACTGATCAACAGGGTCCGAAAGACGTACCAAATCCGCAGGGTCCAGAAGGCGCTCATGCTCCTTGAGGCGATGGACCCACTCCGATACCAGGATTTGGGTTGGCGCCGACAACGTTGACGCCGGGCATGTCAGGGCCAGGATTAGCGACGAACTTGATGGGAAGGTTGATGGGGGCGACAGGAGGGTTGACGCCGACGGGGGGTTAGGTGCGGGAGGGTTGACGATGCCTGGGGCAGGCTGAATGATACCCATCGCGATGTTGTTGTTGTTGTGCTGACGTCGTGTAAGGCAGTAGGAACACACCCCGATAAAAACACTGACAATGGTAGCGGAAGTGCCAACAGCAGCTAGGATGCCTGCGGAGGTGCCAACAGTAGCTAGGATGCCTGCGGGGGTCACGATCCAGGGAACTCCAGTAGGTGTTGCGGACGAGGATGACATGGAATGGGAGAGAGAGGCGATGCCGGGCCCCCAGCCCAAGGGGTCAAGTTTATATTGGCGGTGGGTTCGGCTTGGCCTGTTCAACTTCAAGTTGGGGCGCGTCATTAATCCGTATCGCGGCCCACATTTTGGGGCAATCATCGATTACAATAACGAGCTTCTTTGCTTCTTTTTTTCGATGCCCGAGGCGAACCCTGAGGCCCAGTAAAAAATCCGTAAACCGGGGGCGATCAACAGCGACTTTGGTTGAAAAATCCGACCCGGAGCAACCTGGATCGAGCGGGGCATCGCCGCGATT
>Ga0307511_10000445_pt1 | contig 44375 bp, 38 predicted proteins | sample 13_EM_MG_FD_200266 | JGI IMG/M metagenome (GOLD analysis project Ga0307511, IMG submission 200266) | Populus trichocarpa ectomycorrhiza microbial communities from riparian zone in the Pacific Northwest, United States - 13_EM | ecosystem: Host-associated > Plants > Roots > Unclassified | place... | reverse complement strand
ACATTCAGTGGCTTGCCCTGGAAGATGGTCGTCGCCGCGCCTGTCGATGTATTCAGCGTGCTCGCATGCGGGATGGCAGCAATGCGGTTCTGGGCTGGATCCTGTACTACGAGTACATCAAACAGAAATTGGGTGCCGACTCTGAGAATCGGCACCCATCTCATGTCGATCTTGGTCGCTCCGCCGTCCATCACGGTCAGCTGAGCGATTTGGGTGACCTTGAAGGTCGGTGCGGCGCCGGCGGAGCCCTCCAGCACATCTACACGCAACACCTTCGCGTCGCTCTTGTTTGCCACAAAAAACGTGGAAATCGGCGAGAAGGAATGAGGAAATCCGGTCGTCAATCCCCAAGGGTTGTTGAACAACGGGTTGGTAATTGACATGAAGAGCGATCCGTTCGGGTTCAGCACCTGGATGCTGTTGCCGCCCTTGGAGTTGGCCACCAGGAGGTGTCTGTGGTTAAAAGACAGATCCGCCGGTCCCTGGAGTCCTGCTGTGACTGCGTTGAATTGAACGCCAGTCGAGGGGAAGGGCTGAAACTTGACGATCGTTGTGCCCAAAACGTTACCAATGTTAGACACCAGGATCGTGCCCCTCGCAAGCTTTCCCAGCTTCTGCGGAACGATGGCGATCTTGTAGGGGTCCGGATCGACCATGATCGCGTTCCCGTTGGCGTCGTTTATTTTCTCCGTGCTGCCGATCTGCTGAATGTTATTGAGTCCTGCAATGGAGGTGACTCGTGCACCACCACGATCATCATCATCTTCATCATCATCGGCAGCAGCCAGAGATCCGCCGGAATCCACGGCCGACAGGGGCAGAAGCGGATGATTTTTCTCAGCGTATGCGGCGCCCGCCGCTCCAAGACCGAAGGTCGCAACAGCTGCGGCCACGCTGCGAAATTTCGCAGCCGAGAATACACGAATTGCTCTCATTGCTCATTCCCTTCGTTGAACGACCCAACATCTCACATCCCGAGGATGGCAACGGTAAGCGGTTCGAATCGGAATTGCCATGTAGGTGAAACGGAACACTTTGCCGACGGCTGCCGTTCCAACACGGTCTCATGGTCGTGCATCCAGATCCGGCGAAGTGGCGGCGCGACGGGCCGCGAGGCGTGAAATCAGGCAAATTCGGTGGGGGATGGACGAATTTCGGCTGTAGCGCGCAGTACGCTCTGTCGCTTGTTGCCTACGCTTCGCGCGACGAAGTGAAAATCATTTCGTCGTTCCCGATTAAATGACTGGGTTTTCGGGCGGATCGACGAGATAGTTCCGCCTGGCGCGACGTCGGACCGATCGACACGCCCTACAACCCACCGGCGATTATGCAGGAGGACCGGCGCCCCCGACCAACCGCAGAGCGCGCCGCTGCGTGATCGAGCGAGCCGGGCTCACACGATATTACTGCCCCCCTCGTCCAATCGTAGGCGTATACCAGATAGGCGACGACCACCCCCGCTCCTGAATAGTCGCCGGAACATCCCCCGGCAACGGCAGTCCACGCTTGACGGACACGATGGTGGACCACCGGGGCGTCGGAATCTCCAGCACACGCAGGTAATACACCGCGGGCACCTTCGAATCGAAGTGCGGGTCCTGCCACACAGCCGCCAACTCGGTCGCCCCAATTGTGTTGGTGTACTTTGCGGTCTGCAGGTCTACGGTATTACCTACGGCCGGAGCCTGATCGGTCTTCGGATCGACTTTGCGTCCGTTCGAGAGTGACACGTTGTAAATGTGTTCAACATGCTTACCCCCCTCGACCCACACCTTCACGACCTGCAGTCGATCAAGGTTCGCTCCATCCGGATCTTTTACCGCCCAGATGGCGAACTGCGGTGCCTGGTGCGTCGCAGGTTGCGGCGGCAGGTCGCCGCCCATGGGGACGCCGCCGCTGTACGCCGTTTTTACCCAGTCCTGTGCCTTGATGAGATTGCGATCGAAATTCCAACCGCCGAAGAAGCGGAACTTGAGGCGGGTACCCGAGGTTGCGAAGGTCTCCTTTCGGCGTAGTCCCGCATACAACGACTCGCGCGTGTTCTGCTCGGCCCAGATTCCGGTGAGATTGCCGGACCCGTTTTCGTACAGATTGAAGTTCACTTTTGCAGCCTTGCCGGCGCCGAAGCTGTCCTGCAACCCCTCGCGCATCTGTTTGAAGCGCTCTGCGTATTGGCTGAGGTCTGGGGGTGCCTTCGTCGGGTCGGTAGCGCCAAAGGTACCGGCGAAGGCGTTTTCGGCCGAATCGCTCAGGCCATTGTGAAAGTCGCTCGCCCCGACGATTCCATACTTGTACGGATTGATGCCACCGGCGCTCTGCGCGATCACCAGACCGCGGCCCAACGCATCGCGAACGTAGCTGCCGCCGGGTTTGCTCTTGGAATCCGCGGAGATCAGAAGATGATCGTAGAATTCGAAGTTCGAGAACTCGTCATTCGGGGACAGGGCAGGGTGTGTCTCGGAGGCGCCCTTGTTCTGCGAGATCTCGGCCAGCGGCTCGTTCGCCGCACGCAGCTCAGCGTACGCTTGGTCGATAGGGCGGCCCTTGCTGTCCACCCAGTCGAACATCAATCCATTGCTCGCGTTGGAATTGTGGGGTATCGCGAGCGCCTCATAGCCCTGCTTGCGGATGCTCTCAAGAAATGACCACAGGTCTTCGGGCTTTACCGAGTCGATGGCGGTGAATGGATTGGGGGCTTTGTCACCGCGGAAAATCACGTTGCGATGCAGATTCTGACCATCGGGCATCGACGTCCACTCGTACGCAATGAATGTCGTGAACTTTCCCGGCTCATAGTAGCGATTGGCCGCCGCGATCTCCCGCTGCCAGGCCGACTCAGTGGTTGCCTTCACGTCGACACCCGGTAAGGCCTTGCCGCCGGTCTGGAGCGCCGCAATCTTGCCAAAGATCTTCACGCCTTGCGCGCGCACTTCCTTGCCAATCGCGCTCTGTGACAACGAGCTGTTTGGATCCTCCAACGTGTTGAACACGCCAATATTCTCCGAGTGGTCCGTGACTGCCAGGAAGTCGAGCGGCGCCGTCGTGCGCTTCACGTCGTCGCCAAGGTAGTTGACGGCTTCACCCCGTCCGAATCGATAGGCATTCTCCGGGTCGACCTTCGCTCCGAACAGAATGTAGGCATCGAACGAATAGCTCGTGTGCAGATGTAGATCGCCGTAATAGGCTTGGCGCTCGGGGTTGGCCGAAATGCCGGACACCACGTCCGCTCCTTGCGCCGCAGCGGCGGACAGAACGCTTACCGGAACGAGTATGGCCACGACGGCGGCTGTGATGAGTGGAAGGGTTCGCATTGCAGGTGCTCGTTGTATAGGGGTTGTGGATTTCGGTGTTAGAATGGAGTGACTTAGAAGTGTTTCGGAGGGCGGTTACGCGTCATCTGATGAGCACGTGCATGCGCTCGAACATCCAATACGAGGCGAGCGCGCCGATTCCGTAGGGGACTGCCCAGCGGACACGATTGCCGAGCGGCCCCAAAGGCAGCCTCTGCAGAACGGCGATGAGCGCGATCACGGCGCCGACGAACAGCAGCTGACCCACCTCGACGCCGCAGTTAAACAGCAGCAGCGCACCGGGAATGTTGTGAGAAGGCAGGCCGATGTCCGCGAGCGAGCCTGCAAAGGCAAAACCGTGGAGCAGCCCGAAGGTGAAGGCAATGAGCCAGGGATACTGCGTCGTGATGCCGTCGTGCCCTTGCCAGGTACGTGTGAGCTCAACGGCAACAAAGACGATGCTGAGAGCCACCAGCGACTCAATCACGGGTGCGCTCACATGGACATATCCAAGGGCCGCAGCCGCCAGCGTGATGCTGTGCGCGAGCGTGAACGCCGTAATGGTCTTAAGGAGTTTCACACGTCCGCGCACCAACAGCACCAGCCCGAGCACGAAGCTCAAGTGATCGAAACCAGTGAGGATGTGTTCGATACCGAGAGTCAAATACGCCGGCACTGGCATTTTTCCAGTTCCGGTCAGGTGTATGCTGAAGGCCGGTGTACTCGGCCTCAGTACGGTTTGTATCTGCTGGCCGCTCAGGAAGCTGACGTTCACCAGGGCGTCGGTTATCGTGTGCTCGAGCCCTTCAATGCGCAATGTTGCGCCGTCGAAGGAGTCGCGCGACAGGTCCCGTGCTTTCCAACGCCGGATGACGAAGCTGTTGGCGGTATATTCCTCGTCCGATGGCACGTCGAGGAGGCCGTTCGACAGCTTCGGATCGAGACGCAGCCAGAGCGTACCCAGGCTGGGCTGCTTCCACAGCACGTCGAAACGGTTGGGTACCGTCTCGGCGATCTCGAGATAAGCGGGGCGTACCTCATGTGCAAGCGCCTGGCGACCCGGTAGAAACGCTCCCAGCAGCGCCAGCAATATGAGCACACTGTGCCTCATCGCAGTCACTCGCGAACGATCGCAAAGCTTCTGCGCAGCTTCGCAATCATCTCGGCATTTCGCTGATCGCGCGCGCCCTGAATGTAGTCGCGGCGTACATCGTCGCGTGCTTCGTCAAATGTGGCCTGCCGCCCCGGATCACGGGCACTCACATGGACGGTGTGCCAACCAAATCCCGACCGCAGGGGTTGCGACCAATGGTTGGGCTCGACCTCGAAGATGGCCTGCGCGAGTCCTTCCTTCCCGAATACCCTCGCCAACTCATCTTGCGATAGCGCGGTAAAATCATACGGCCCAGGGAATCGATCGCCATCATCGACGGCGCGGGATAGCCCGCGAAGATTCAAGGATGACGCGAGCGCCTGCGCAGCCTCGCGCGCTCGGCTCTCGCCCCGGCCGTCCGTCGAGAAATAGACGTGTGTGAATGTCACTGCCGGCGGGCGGCGGTACTGATCCAGATGCTCGTGGTAGTAGTCGAGCAGCTGCGATTGCGTTGGCTCCGCGGGGGTAGCGAGATCCTGCTGCAGAAATTCGTATTTCTGGACGAGACGCCGGCGGATGATTTCGTCGTCGGCATCGAGGCCGAGCTTCAGTGCCTCGTGATAGAAGATCTCTTCCCGGATAAAGTTGTTCACGAGGGTGTCCAATTGCTGCACGGAGGGAAGGCCGCCGTACTGCAACCGGTAGTTTTCCGCGATCCCCTGAACCTGCTCTCTCGTAATCGTGATTCGCGTGAATCGGGACCGCTCCTCCAGATAATGACTGACGAAGAATAGCGCCGCTCCAAGCAACACGAAGTGCACGAACGGCTCGCGCACAATGCGACTGCCGAAGAGGCGTGGCAAGGCGGCGGCCGGCCGGTGTGCGATGTTTTTCGCTGTGTGCGCGTCATACCCGTCACGGCTCACACGCTCGTTCGGACTCTGTGCGCTGGCCCATTCGAAGCTCGTCCGGTTGAGATCTCCCATTGAATCCAGTCCGATTCCAAGGTCGGTCATAGGTGTCTCCATCGTCAGAAGCTCACGTTGAGCGTGGCGCCAACCGTACGGGGAAACCCGGGAGTCTCGCCATAGTTATATAGGCGGCCTGCGGTTACCAGCCCACCAATCACATATCTCCTGTTCAGCACGTTGTTGGACCATACAGAGAGGCTCCAGGGTGTGCTGCTTCGAGCTCCCTGCAACGTGTAGCGCAAGTCGAGCAGGCCGTAGGCGGGTACCCGAGCGTAACGCGAGTCATCCGCCGAACCGAAGAACCAGGAGCGCCAGGAATAGCTGGCGAAGATCGTTCCGCTGAGCTGGGCGAACAGCGGATGCGTGTAAGCCGCGCTGGAGTTCGCAATCCATTTTGGTGCGCCCACGAGCGCCTGGCCGGTGAGGTCACAGACCTTCTGGCCCGGAACCAACAATGGCGCGAGTTGTTCCGCGGAGCAGGGCGCGTTGGGATACGACAGATAGACGGCCTCGTTGTAGGACCCGGCGAGCTTCAGTTGCAACCCCCCGATCGGGGCCGATGAGATGTCGGCTTCCACGCCGCGAGTGCGTACCTTGCCGATGTTGGACAGGATCTGCTGCAGAGGACCGCCGTTCGTCGGTGCTTCGAGCAGCGTCGCCTGGTAGTCCCTCACATTCGTCCAGAAGAGATTGGCATTCAGAAGCAAGCGGCGGTTGAGGAAGGTCGACTTCATGCCGAGTTCCGCGTCATTGGCGGTTTCCGGATTCACATAGAGCGATGAGAGCGGGAAACCCGTTACAGGGGCTTGCGGATTGATCCCGCCTGACTTCGCTCCGTGCGAAACCGATGCGTATGCGAGTACGTTCGGATCGAGCTTGTAGCTTGCGCTGAGGAGACCCGACAGGCTGTTGTCGTCTCGTGCGAGCTCCGGCGACTGATATGCGGAAAAGTTGGCGTTCGACACGAAGACGTCCGAACCCACCGACGTCCGGTCCAGTACAACCGTTTTATGCTCCCTCGTTTCGCGAAGGCCCAGGGCGAACTCCGATGCGTCCGAGGGTCGCCATGTCGCCTGGCCAAAAGCCGAGCCGCTGTGGGTCGAAAGTAACTGCGTCGTCTGGGTGTACCCGTTTGCAAAGCCCGGCGCACCTAGCTGAAGGGCAGCGATTGCCTGGCCATCCGCGCCGTATTGCGTATAGAGGAGATTATTCTGATGCTGATTGAAGTAGTAGAGTCCGACTACGTAGCTGATCGCGCGGTCGCCCGGCGAGGCAAGCCTTATTTCCTGCGTCCACTGATTGTCGTTGACGCGCTGTCCAGCGCCGGTGATCGCATCGACGTTAGTGCCGTCAGCATCGTTGTACGGCACGAACCACCAGCTTCGATACGCCGTGATTGACGTGAGCTTGTAGTCGCCCAGTTGCCAATTAGCCTCGCCGGAGCCGCCACCCTGGCGCACATCCATATGCTGCCGACCATCTATCGTCGTCGCGTTGAGGTTCGGGCTGTAGATCACGCCAGCGCCGGCCGCGGCGATAGCGTTGTAGTACTTCGCCCCGCCGTTAGGGCCAGGGCTGTACAGCACACCGACGCCCTCATCGCCATGCTCCTCGCTGTAGTCACCGATCAGGCGGAGACTGAACACATTGCCCGGTTTCCACAGCAGTTGGCCGCGACCACCGATGCGGCTTGATCCGTTGAGGTCTCTCCCGGTCGTCGGGTCGGTCACGAAGCCGCCTTGCTGGGTTCGTGCGAAGGACAAGCGCGCGGAAACGTCCTCGCTGAGCGGTTGCGACAACGTGCCACGCACCTGGTAATAGCCAAAGTCTCCAGAGGAAGTTTCGAGCGAGTACTCGGGATCCCGGCTGGGTTGGCGCGTGGTGATGCTGAGCACGCCTGCGGTCGTGTTCTTGCCGAAAAGCGTTCCTTGTGGACCGCGTAGGAGAGCGATTTGATCGATGTCGATCAGATCGAGATTCGCCATGCTTGCGCGGCCGAGATAGACGTTGTCGAGATACACGCCCACGCTCGATTCGAGCGCATCGTTGGCGGGATTGTTGCCCAAACCTCGGACCGCGATACTGGCCTGGCGCGGGTTGTTGAATTGAATGTTGGTGCTCGGCAAGCTCTGGTTGAGATCCTCGAGCCGAAATCGCCCGATCCGGTCCAGCGCATCCCCACTGACAGTCGCGATCGGAATCGGAACGTCCTGCGCTCGCTCTTCGCGCCGCCGCGCAGTGACCGTGACGGATTCGATCTGACCTGTGTCGACGCTGGCACTGGAATCCGGAGCGGCAGTGTTCTCTTCAGCCCAGACTGTGGAAGTGGCCAGGAGCGTAGCTCCGAGCAGTGCAAACGGGTAATCCCGCATGAGTTGTGTTCCTTCGTTATTGTCGGGAACATCTTGAAGGCGCTGCGGTATTCCTGTCGGTAGCGGCGAGATAACAATTGCGTCACATAACCAGACGCTGGAGGACCATATCCGCTCGTTAGGTCGGAGGGACTCCGGGCATGGTTCGTTGTATCCTGGGTACCCTGAGACACCCATTCACGCGGGTCGAATCGCGCCCGATCTGAGGATCAGAATCTCTTGAGCGCACACCGTCCAATCGGTTTCGGACTGGATCACCTGCCGCGCCTCGTTCGCGGCGACGGTAGTTACCTGTTTGATGCCGAGGGGCGGCAGTACCTGGATGGCTCGGGCGGACCTGCAGCCTTCTGCATTGGCCATGCGAACCGCGAGGTGAACGCCGCCATCGCGGCGCAACTCGAGCGAGTCGCGTGCGCCTACCGATATCTATTCACGACCGACGTCATGGAGGAGCTTACGGTGCTCATCCTGGGTAAGTTTGGCCCTGGATTCGGCCACGTCGTCTACTGCGGCAGTGGCTCAGAGGCCGTCGAGTCCGGAAAGGGGGCTTGAGCCGCAACCTGTTGCGCTCAACTTGCCATTTCTTATCGTCTTAAATTCGCCAATCAGTGATTGCCGAATTCCGGGTTATCGGTCTGAAGCCGCAAATTATGCCGGACAGTGATTGACGAACCTGAGAATAGAGGCGGCAGAACTTCCGGCAGTTGCTCAGCATGCTTAGGCCGAGCACTTGGACTCGCCGCTTCTTTAAGGTCGCTGGGGAGGGTACGCGCGGAGGAGTTGCGCGAGTTGGTCGAGGGTGCCCGCTCGAAGGGCCGCACCAGCTTGCGTGCGCTGGCGGGTCACCTGAAGGCTCACGGACGACTTGCAGTCGGTCCTTGAGTAGGTGAGCACGCTCTGCAATGCGCAGAACGCGCGCGGGTACAAGGTGGTCAAGGAGGACGACCGGGTATCGTTTTTACGACGGCGCACGGGCGGCGATGGTACGTCGCGCTAGCTCGCATCGTTCCGTCACCCACTCTTGGTAACTACCCCGCTCTATGCACGTCCGCTCTGACGTGCGCGCAACCGACCTCGACACCGCGCGCTGTGCTCCTGGCGTAACCTACGCGAGAGGCGGAGGTCATCACACACGCATACCTTCACATCAATTTTTTACCGTGAAGAGGGCGCCGCGTAAGCGCGTCCTCGAAGATATGCAGAAACGACGCACTGTAGACAGCTCCAAAAACTCACAGCCACCTGTTGGGTAATGTTCGGACGACTTACTACGCGGCGTATGAAATGTTGTTGTGCGCTTAGGACACGTTTGCAACACAACAATGTAGTTGACATAGGGGCTTATGCGAGATCATCCTGCGAGCCACAAGTACGAGTTCAGAAGTATCTGAACTCAAACAACAACAGGAATAGAGATGGCAGCTAAGAAGGGAGTCTCTGAGATTGAGCTCGGAGCTTCGACCACTGGGAAAGCCGCGCGCGTATCAATCATCAAGTCAATTCAAAAGGCGCGTGGCTCATTCGTTATTGCGTATGTGACCAATACACGCCGGAACCTTGACGTACCCATGGCACTGGATGTTGTGCGCTATGTATTCGATCATCTGGAAGCCATCCGGAAGGCGCATAAGGGGAAGGGAAAACCTCAAGTCGATCTGTTCCTCCACAGCAATGGTGGAGATGGCACTATGCCGTGGCGTCTTGTGACTCTGATTCGGGAGTACACCGATAAATTCGCCGTGGTCGTGCCGCACCGGGCGTTTAGCGCTGCGACTCTAACGGCACTCGGGGCTGACGAGATCGTGATGCATCCGATGGGGATGCTCGGACCCACCGACGCGACCGTTGCGAATGCGTTTAATCCGCCCGATCCGAGTAATCCTCAACGGAAGCTCGGGATCAGCGTGGAAGACGTGACGGCTTATATACAGCTCATTCGGGACGATGCCGGAATTCAGCACGAAGACGAACTAATACAAGCGTTTAACGTGCTTGCGGCCAATGTCCATCCTCTTGCGTTGGGAAACGTAAAACGGTCAATGTCCCAATCACGGATGATGGCACGAAAATTGCTCGAACTGCATATGGACGCAAACCAGCGTCACAAGATTGAAGAGATTGTGGACAATCTCACCTCAAAGCTATTCTTCCACGGCCACCCTATAAATCGCAGGGAGGCGCGGGAACAGATCGGTTTGAGTACTGTTAAGGCTGCTGAGGGTCAGCTGGAAACCGCAATATGGGATCTGTACCTTCAGTACGAGGCAGAGATGAAGCTGGGTGAGGCGTTTGATCCGCCGATCGAATTTGGTCGCCACCATGACATTCAGGCAATGGGTGCCGGAGCGACCGCAGTGACTCCGCCAGGATCAAACAAATTCGTTTATATCGAGAGTGAATTCGTCACGCATGTCAGCAAGGACGAGTACGTGCTTCAGGGGACTAAACAGCCGAATGGTGCACTGTCAGTTGCAATCTTCAATCTCAAGCGCGGTTGGACCGTCGAATGAACGGCGATGTCAACCAGGACGTGAGTGTTATATGAATAAAACGCTGTTTTCCGCAGGTGATGCCGCGATTGGCGCTCGCACCTATTCAAACGAGAGCCATTTGCGACGCGCGATCTTGCCCGAGCGCTTTGAGTCAACCTCAGTTCCGGACTTCTTGGCAGGCGGCGCCATTGTTGAACTCGAGCTAGGGGATCAATACACGGTGCCTTCATTGTCGGAGACCCCGGTAATTGAAGTCTCCCCTGCCGAAGAGTAGGTCACTATCGGGCGTTGCCGCTGTGAATACAGCAGGTACTACGTGCCCTCCGTCTGATAGTCATCGTGGACTCCTCACGAAATATCAATAGCTAGTAATTGCACCGCCGCCCCTATCGCCGGTTGATCCGAGAGCGCGTTCTTACTGTCTTGCGGCTGAAACACGCATTCACGCGATCGAATGGCACCCGATCTGAGGATCAGAGTCTCTTGAGCCCACACCGTCCCATCGGCTTCGGACTGGATCACCTGCCGCGCCTCGTTCGCGGCGAGGGTAGTTACCTGTTTGATGCCGAGGGGCGGCAGTACCTGGATGGCTCGGGCGGACCTGCAGCTTTCTGCATTGGTCATGCGAACCGTGAGGTGAACGCCGCCATCGCGGCGCAACTCGAGCGAGTGGCCTGCGCCTACCGATATCTCTTCACGACCGACGCTGTCGAGGAGCTCACGGCGCTCATCCTGGGCAAGTTCGGCCCTGGTTTCGGTCACGTCGTCTACTGCGGCAGCGGCTCAGAGGCCGTCGAGTCCGCGTTGAAAGTGGCGCTGCAGTTCTGGCACGCGCGCGGCTTGCGCGATAAGCATCATTTCATTGCTCGCGAGAGGTCGTATCACGGCAATACACTAGGGGCGCTCTCGATGTCCGGCTTCGCCGAGCGGCGTGTGCCGTTTGAGGGCAGCCTGCTGGATGTTGCATTCGTCTCGGCCGCAAACGCCTATCGCCCCGTTGGTGGAGTTGCGCCAGCGGACCTGGTCCCCACCCTGGCGGCCGAGCTCGAAGAGCGCATTCTCCGGATCGGTCCCGAACGGGTGGCCGGATTCATCTTCGAGCCGGTCGTGGGCGCCGCCGGTGGTGTCGTTCCCGCGCCACCTGGATATGCCGAAGCGGTGAGAGCCATTTGCGACCGCCACGATGTTCTTCTGATAGCAGACGAAGTGATGTGTGGGGCAGGGCGGTGCGGCACTTGGCGAGCCCTTGGGCATGAAAACGTGAAGGCGGACATCACGGCTGTAGCGAAGGGGCTGGCCGGGGGCTACATCCCGCTCGGCGCAACCATTTTCTCGAACGCAATCGGCGCTGCTATTGCGGCCGCGGACGGCGCCGTCCACACAGGCCACACGTACTCAGGGCACACCGCCGCGTGTGCCGCAGGACTTGCGGTTCAGCGCATCATCGAGCGCGATGACCTGCTCAAGCGCGTCGCAGTGACCGGCCGCAGTTTGAAATCAGCATTGCAGACGGCGTTGGAGCGATTCGAAGAAGTAGGCGACGTCCGTGGACGAGGCTACTTCATTGGCATCGAATTCGTCCGCGATCGGGCGACCAAGCAGCCCTTTCCCGCGAAGCGGGCCATCAGCCACGAAATCGGCAGGCGGGCATTCGAGAACGGCCTGATCTGCTATCCGTGCGCAGGCAATGCCGGTGATGGAATGGGAGACACGATCATCATCGCGCCCCCATTCAATGCAACCGACGCGGAGCTTGCTGAGCTCGTTGATAAGCTGGCGAAGTCGGTCGGGCAGGTGCTGCGGCCCTGAGACAGTTGCCTACACGCCGCGCGCCCACGCGCGGAAGGCCTCGATCCACTCCGCTCCGGTGGGCGGAGGATGTGGGATAGGGAGGTCCAGGATCGGAATCGCCTGACGCGAGCGGTCGCGCCGACAGATCGCGACGATCTGCTCATCGCGGGTCAATTCGATGCGCTCGACAGTTGCGGTGACACCAAGGATCTCGGTATCGAATGGCGTGTCAAGGTACTCGTCGATCAGCGTATAAAACGCCGTACGTTGCTCCGATTCGTCGTAAGCGTCGACGATTGCTTCCGCGATCAAGGCTTTGAGTCTGGCCTTTCCCGGAGGCCATCGTCTTCGCTTCGCGAGTACTCTTTTCGCAGTCACAAGTCCTGCTCGAAGTGGCGAAGAGCCTCCTCGTCGTACTCAATTCTCCGTTCCTCGGGCGGTTCGGCGAATCCGAGTGGTGCCTCGCCGCGCGCATATCCGATCGCGCGGTAGGTAGTCAGCCTCCTCTCGAACATACGAAGTAGCATTGGGACATCACGGTCCACGTAGTCATAGATCCGCACTTCGGTCTTGGCCGGATGGCGTCGATGGAGCCGGCCGCTGTACTGAATCAGCGTACCCTTCCAGGAGACCGGCATGGCGAGAAACAGTGTGTCGAGCCGGGCGTCATCGAAACCCTCGCCGATGTAGCGGCCGGTCGCCAGAACGAGCCTTTCAGCCGTATCTGGAATTGACTCGAGCTGGTCGGCGGAGCGGTTCCGCTCTTTGACCGTCATTCCGCCTTGTAGGACGACGAGGTGCCGTACAAACCCGTGGAACTGTGCGGCGAAGTAGTCCAGGTGATCTTTGCGCTCCGTGAGGAGGATCGGCGAACGGCCCTCGTGGACGGCAGCTATGACATCGTCCACGATGCGTCTGTTCCGAGCTTCGTCGTTCGCAAGTGCGCGGTAGATCTCCTGGATGCCGATGTTGGAGTTACCATCGAGCATGCGGAATCCAGTTTCTCGCACGATGAGTGTGTGGTTGAATGGCCGACGCGCGGCTTGGCTTTTCGCATCGACTCGGAAGCGGACCGGTCCGAGCTGCATCTCTGTGATCGCGTGATGCCCGTCGCGCCGCTGCGGCGTCGCGGTGAGCCCAACGAGATAGCGCGCCTTCACCTCGGACAGCGCCCGCTCGAAGGAAACCGCCGGAAGATGGTGGCACTCGTCGACGATGACGTGGCCGTAGCCGGCGACGAGGTCGTCGACCTTCTCTTTGCGAACTAGGCTCTGGATCATTGCTACGTCGAGACGACCGTTGGGCTTACGTTGGCCGCCTCCGATCTGACCGACCTACTTCTCGTCGATGTCGAGGAACATCGCTAGTTGCGCAATCCACTGCTCGAGCAGTGGCTTCCGATGGACAAAGATCAAGGTGCTGCAGGCTCGCTGGGCGACGAGATAGGTCCCGAGGACTGTCTTCCCGATACCGGGTGGTCCCACAAACACGCCGATGTCGTGCTCCAACAGCCCGCGGGACGCGTCTTTCTGGATGGCGGTCAATTCGCCGTTGAACTTCAACTCTAGCGGCGCGCCGTCGCACCGTTGGTCGTCGATCGTCAGCGCCACCTCATGCTGTTCGAGAAGCTGCTTGGCTTCGAATGAGCAACCTCTTGGCAACGAAATGTGGTGAGCGAGTTCTTCGGCGCACGTGATCACCCGTGGTGTCATCGCGGTGGAGAGGCGCATTCGCTGCTTCTTGTAGAACTCAGGATTTTGGAATGCCGCGAGTCGCTTCAAGTGATTCAGCAAGGAGGGGGGTAGTCCGGTTTTCTCGATGAAGAGTCGCTGCGCGAGTACGGCCTTCACTTCGGAGGGCAACGGGCCGGTGATGAGCTTCACCGGGGTACGACCCGATGGCGGCCGTGTCCATGGGCGGCAACTTCCTCATCATCGATGGCTTCAGCGAAGCGAACGCCGACGACCTGGCCGGTTCGGGTGGCCTCCTTTGCGATCGTTTCAGCCGAAGCGGGCTCGATACGCTGTACGGATGTAAGGAATGCCCACTGATCTGCGAGAAACCAACAAGTCTCGTCTTCGAGGAGCGGGTAGGCGCCCATCACATGTCGGCCTTGTAGGTGATCTATAACGACCTGTTCGCCGACGGGAACGAACGCCTGATCCAGGCAGTCACTACATTTGCCTCCAGTTTTGAGCAGGCACAGTCCCGGCTCCCATTTGTTCGAGCACGCGGGAGCGTAGCCCGGTTTCCCGGTCTTCTTGCTTTCAAATCGGATCGGGAAGATATCCGCACGACCTTGAAACAAGGATCGGAACAACTTCACCTTGTCGGCTGGCGTGTGCACCGCAATGCGGTCCCCCGCGGGGGGCAGTTGATGGGGTTTTGCCGCCGTTGGGGCGGAGGCAAGCTCCGAGCGGAGCAATTCGATTCGTGCTCGCGCCTCGTCGCGCGCGCGCTCAAGCTCCGCAAGTCTTGAGTCCTCGCAGGCGATCTCTTGCAGAATGGCATCTCTCGAGCGCGTCATAGGGCGGGTCGTATCTTCGCATTTCGTGATGGCGGCAGCGAAGCGTTCCGTAAGCTGGATCTGGTGACTGCGAGACGAACAAACTACGGGTAGTTGGTCTGCACACAATTTCAGGTTACCTGTTTACCGGGCAGGTAACGTAAAATAGTGTGCAGGAATGAAAGGCGCTGGGCTCACAAGAAAACCCTGGTTGCACCCGGCGGGAGATCTCCGACCACTTCGATTCGCGCGTTGCTCCCCCGGAAGTTCTCGGGAAACACGGCAAGGCAAAGCGAGCCGCCGCGCTGAGAGCGACAGAGCGCCGCTTCGAATCCAGCGTCGCGAATGAGCCGCAGCTTCTTCGATCTCAAGCACGGACTCGTGCTGGCGCGGGGCGGTCTTGCTTTGTCCCGCTAAAAAAGCGGCCCATAAGCTATACAGGACTCAATTATAGGCCGTTTTTTATAAGAAATTCGGCCTATAATGATCGCCATGATGTTTATAGGCCGAAAAAATGAATTGGAGCGGCTGGACCGGTTTGTGCGCTCGCCGCAGTCACGCATAGCCGTGATGTATGGCCGGCGGCGGATTGGGAAGAGCGTACTGATTCAGCAGGCTCTTCAGAGCAGGGCGCCACTGTTTTTCGAGGCGCTGGAGGAGCGACCCACGCGCGATCAGCTCCATCACTTCATGCTTCAATTACAGCACCTGACCGGTCACGCCGGCGGCAGGCCGCGCCGCTGGACTGAAGCGCTGCTGGAGCTTTACGGGGTCATCAAGGAGAACCCCAGGCCGATCGTGTTCGATGAGTTCCAGTGGATGGCGAATTACCGTCATGAGCTTGTATCCGAGCTCAAATACGTCTGGGATCGTTTTCTTTCGAAGTTGCCGGGTCAGAAACTGATTTTGTGCGGCTCCATCGCGTCGTTCATGGTTGAGAAGGTCATCAAGTCCAGTGCCTTGTATGGGCGCATCGAAATCGAACTGGAGGTTCCGGCGTTCAAGCTGCCGGAAACTCAACAGATGCTTCCAGGCAAAGGTTTCGATGAAGTTTTGCAAGCGCACATGTTTACGAGCGGTGTCCCCAAATATCTGGAGCTTCTGCGCGATTATCCTTCGGTACATCTGGCCGTGCAGAATCTTGCGTTCAAGCCGGACGGCTATTTCACCACCGAATATCAACGCATCTTCATCAGTCACTTCGGCAAGAATCCCGCCTTCGAAGCCATCATCCGTGCGCTAGCTACTCATCCACTCGGTCTCATGAGGGAAGACCTGGCGCGCATGGCGAAAGTTGCATTGGGCGGACGGCTGAGTGAGCATTTGCGAGACCTGGAATCCGCGGGATTCCTGAGTGCCGACACGCCATTTCACCGCGGTCTGGAAAGCCGTCAGATCAAGTACTTCCTGTGCGATGCGTACCTGCGATTCTATTTTGCCTTCATCCATTCCAATCTCAAAAAGATTCGCGCTGGGCAGGGCGCGAACATCCTCGCCGGCATTTCCGGCAACGGCGCCTTGCATGCCTGGATGGGGCGGTCCTTCGAGTACTTGTGCCTGCAGCACGCCCTGGAAATCAGCCGCATTGTTGGTTTTTCCGCCGTCGATTTCACGATGGGGCCGTACTTCTCGCCTGCGCGCCGAGGCACTGCGGGCGTGCAGGTCGATCTGGTGTTCGATCGTGCCGACAGCGTGCTCACCGTTTGCGAGATGAAATACTCCGCCAACACGGTCGGAGTTGAGGTCATCGCAAGCATGAAGCGCAAGATTGAACTTCTGCAACCGGTTGCCAGAGGTAAGACCGTTCAGCCTGTGCTCGTTGTGCGCGATCGCCCCTCGCAGGATCTGATCGATCAGGGCTACTTCTACAGGGTCATCGAAGCTCGTGATTTCCTGAAAGGCATTGATGAGATACGCCCCCTGTAAGACACCTTACCTTGGAAGGTGGTCAGCGCGAGGTCGCTTCGAGTTATTGTGGCCCCGCGTCGCTCCGAACAGGTGCTGCTGCCTCAGCGTCGCGGGCATCCAATACGAAGTTGAGAAGACGTTTGTATCGGCCTCCCCGAATCATATTCCGGGGCGACATGTTACCGAGCATCGGATTCTGGAGCTCGAACCACAAACCGACCTTAACCGGATCTCCTTGAAAATACTCCGCGACCAAATTGGCAATATTCGCAATTTCGCGCAGACGCTCCGCTACAGATTCAGGGATGTGCGCATCGAAGCGGACGGACGACTTAGACACACCCGAGAGTTTGCTGAGATCGGCCTTCGACAACTGCACCAGGTCAGCGATGCGTTTGTAGTCCGGGCGACCCTTCTGATACAACCCGAGCAGATCTTGCTGGGCAATATGGCCGGTGATCGATCGCGCACCAACCCTTTGCCCCGCGTCTTGTCTGGCCGCGCTCGTCAATAGCTCCTCGCTTCAAGACCACGGTTCCACCACGTTCCGACCATGTTTATAGCATAGCGGAAAAGTCCGCCGACCAGCGGGCCCCGATTCGTCCTTGCTCATACCGGCATTGCTTCGCGGAGCACCAGCTCACGTGAACGCCGGGGCAGGTCACCAGGTGTCAATAGATCAACCGAGACGCCAAGCAGTTCTTGGAGGGCTACCTGTAGTCCGCCCAGATCGAAGAGTGTGGTTCCCGGTATTGGATCAACCAGAATGTCGAGATCACTTTGCTCGGTATCCCGTCCGTGCAGCACTGATCCGAATACCCGCGGATTGCTGGCACGGTGTTGCTGGACGAGCCGTCGAATCTCGTCGCGGTGAAGTTGCAGCGCCTTGGACGGCTTCACGCGAGCTACCTCGGGTAGTCATCGACAAGGCTATAGAGCAAAGGACCCGCAATATCCATTGCGGGTCCGCCGGAGTGTCAAACCAACAGCGCGTCAGCTCGGCTTGGTCAGCGGAGTCAACGTCAGCTCGACGCGCCGATTCGCCTGCCTTCCTTCCGCAGTATCGTTTGTCGCGACGGGATGGGTCTCACCCGCACCTACCGTGATGACGCGATCGGTGCGCAGGCCCTGGCCCTCCAGGTATTGAGCGACCGCATTCGCGCGACGTTCGGACAATTTCTGGTTGTAGTCGGGGGCACCCTTGCTATCCGTGTGGCCCGCCACCTCGACCAAGGTCTTCTCGTACTCTTTGAGCACGATGTTCACGGAGTTGAGCACGCTGTAGAAAGTCGGGTTGAGCTCAGCGCTCGCGCTCGCGAAGGTGATGTTCCCGGGCATGTTGAGCGTGATGTTGTCGCCCACACGCGTCACGCTTACACCGGTGCCGGCCAACTGGCTGCGAAGCTTGCTTTCCTGCCGGTCCATATAGTTGCCAACGGCGCCACCTGCGAGTGCGCCGAGTCCTGCTCCGATGAGCGCATTCTTACGATGTGCGGCGGCGTTTCCCCCCGTCAGGAGGCCCGCGACCGCACCCACGGCGGCTCCAATGCCGGCGCCTTTGGTTGTGTCGTTGACTTTCCTTTCACCCGTATAGGCGTCAGTGGTCATGCACCCCGACAGGCCCATGCTGAGCCCGACACTCGCAAGAACTGCGCGCACAAAGTTCCGATTCATCCTGGCCCTCAATTTCAGCTGTAAAGAAGTCTCGATTATACGCAAGCCGCCGCTTCAGGAGCGTGAGCGTCGTCGCTGTACGACAGCCGCAGCGAGCCTCTCCAGAATGGGTACGGAGCTTTCCCAGTCGATGCAGCCGTCCGTTATGCTCTGCCCGTAGACGAGAGGCCGGCCTGCTACGAGGTCCTGCCGGCCCGCAATCAGGTGGCTTTCCAACATAACTCCGCCGATGCGAGTTTCGCCACCTTCGACCTGCTGAGCGATTGACTCGATCACTCGAGCCTGATTCTCAGGTTGCTTGCTGCTGTTGCCATGACTGCAATCGATCATGATGCGGGTTGAGACGCCGGCCGTCGCCATGACATTCCAGGTCGCAGCGACACTGGCGGCGTCATAGTTGGGCACGCGGCCGCCGCGCAGTATGACGTGGCAGTCGGTATTCCCAGTGGTCGTCGCAATGGCCGAGCGCCCCTGTTTGGTCACCGCCAGGAAATGATGCGGCTGCGAGGCCGCCTGGACTGCATCCACGGCAATCTTCACGTTGCCATCGGTGCCGTTCTTGAATCCCACCGGACAGGAAAGCCCCGAAGCGAGCTCGCGATGCACCTGGCTCTCGGTCGTACGCGCGCCGATCGCGCCCCACGCCACCAGGTCCGCAATGTATTGCGGCGTGATCATGTCCAGGAACTCGCAGCCCGCGGGCAGGCCGAGCTCATTGATATCGAGGAGCAGGTGGCGGGCCTTCTGCAAGCCCCGATTGATATCGAAGCTGCCATCCAGCCCGGGGTCGTTGATCAAGCCTTTCCAGCCCACGGTCGTGCGCGGCTTCTCGAAATACACCCGCATGATGATTTCGAGGGTATCGGCCAGGCGCTCGTGCTGGCGCACGAGCCGGCTCGCATATTCCATCGCGGCATCCACGTCGTGAATCGAGCAAGGACCGATCACTACGGCGAGGCGATCATCCTGGCCGTGAAGAATTCGGTGCAGGTGCTCGCGAGACCGGGTCACCGTGGAGGTGGAGCGGCTGGTGTGCGCGTGCCCGCGCATGAGCTCCTCAGGCGTGAGCAGCTCTCTTATCTCGCGAATGCGCAGGTCGTCGGTTCGAATTGTCACTTCCGATACTTCCGGTTGGCCAGGCCACTGGCGAAAAAAAACCGCCAGTCGTGGCGGTTTTGGGGGTTCTCTTGATCGAAGCACTCAGCTCAAGTCAGCCCACCTACCGCCCGTAAAGGGACGATAAAAGTACGCAAAGCCATACTTGCTAAAGCCATAATTGTGGGTGACCAGCGGCATGTGTCACTAATAACACAGTCTCACTGCCAGACACAACTTCTTTGCCGGGGCGATCGGCCGCGCAAGTGCGTTGGGGCGCCAACGTGGCGCATAATGACGAAAACCTGCGCCGAAACGTGCAAATCACGCGAATAGGGACGGTCAGTGCAGAGACTCCCGCGGCTTCGTTCCAGACTCGTCTTGCTGGCCGCTGCCAGCACGGTGCCTGTGTTGCTGTTGTCCGTCGTGCTCGGATACTTCCTGATCCAACACGAAAAGGACATGTTTCGGCAGGCGGTGGTCGATCGCAACCGCACCTTCCAGACGGCCCTTGACGCGCAGATCGAAGGATACGTGGGAACCTTGCGCGCGCTGGGCGCCTCCAGCAGCCTCGAATCGGGCAGCCTGGATGCGTTCTACAACGAGTCCGTACGGGTGCTGGCGTCGCAACCGGATTGGCGCAACATTCTTCTGGTAGATGCGGCCGGCCAGCAGTTGATCAACCTGCGCCTTCCCTTCGGGGCGCAGCTCCCACGCGAGACGGATATGTACCTGGATGGGCTCAGGTCCGTCGTCCAGAGCAGAAGCCTGATGATCGGCGGCGTTGCTCCGAGTCCCGCTTCCAACGCGATGGGGATCGCTGTTGGCCTGCCCGTGCTTCGCGATGGCGCGGTCCGTTACGTGCTGCAATGCATACTGAACCCGGAGGCGCTGGCCAAGTCCCTGGCGCGGCAGGGATATTCGTCCTCCTGGGCCATAGGTTTGGTTGATTCCAACTATCGCTTCATCGCGCGTCAGCCCTACCGGACACCGGGAGATCGTCCATCCCCTGACTTCACGGCCGCGATGCAGCGCGCATCCGAAGGCTGGTACCGCGGTCGGACCCTTGAAGGCGTGGATACCTATACGGCTCATCTGACCTCCGAGCTGACACGCTGGACCGTTGGTGTGGCAATTCCAACGGCCGAAGTCGACATTGTTGCTTACCATGCGGCCACCTACATGGTTCTGGCCACCTGCGCATCTCTCCTGCTGGCCATCATTTTTGCGCATTGGGCGGCCCGACGCCTGGCCGAGCCCATCTCAAATCTTGCCATTGCCGCTCGCCGCCTGGGATCAGACGGCACGTCCGAGGAGTTGCGCAGGGTGCGGGCTGATCCAGGCCTCCTGGAAGTGCACGCAGTCGCCGCGGCCCTCGAGGAGGCTGCATCTTCAATCGCCGAGCGGGAAGATCTGCGGGAGCGGGAGAAGCAAGCCATGCGCGCGGCTGACAAGGCGAAAGACGAGTTTCTCGCCATGCTCGGTCATGAGCTGCGCAACCCGCTGAGCTCAATCGTGGCCTGCGCTCACGTACTGCGACTGTCCAAGCCCGGGGCTCAAGCCTCGACCCAGGCTCACGAGGTGATCGAGCGGCAGGCGCGTCAAATGGCGCGGCTGGTCGAAGATCTGCTCGATGTCAGCCGCCTGGCGATGGGCAAACTGACATTGCATCGCGAGAGAATCGATCTGGCCGCTCTGACCCAGCGTGTGGTCGCAACCTGGCTGCGGACACGTGAGGAGCGCGCAGCTCGCACAAAATGCGACCTCGTGACAGCGTGGGTCGACGCTGACCGTACGCGAATCGAGCAGATTCTGACGAACCTGTTGGATAACGCCGAGAAGTTCTCCGACGGCCGCGGAAGCATACAGGTTCGAGTCCGTGTTGAGGGCAGCACTGCGCTTCTTGAGGTGGAGGATGAGGGCCGGGGAATTTCACCGGACGACATCACCCGTATCTTCGAGCTTTTCGTGCAAGGTCCGCAGCCGTTTGATCGGCCGCAGGGAGGCATCGGGCTGGGATTGACGCTCGCAAAGCGCTTCGCAGAGATGCACAGTGGCGCAATCAGCGCATCCAGTCAGGGAGTTGGCCGGGGAGCAGTATTCACTGTACGTCTGCCGTTATCGCAAGAGTCGCAAACAGGAGTTACAACGGCGAGCGAGGGCCGTCGGCCCGATAGCCGCCGAGTCCTGATAGTCGAAGACAATGACGACGGCCGGATGATGATGGAGTCGATGTTGATCCTCGAAGGGCATGAGGTGAGAACAGCGGCAACGGGTGAGCGCGCCCTTACCAGTGTCGTGGAGTGGCAGCCGGACATTGCGCTCGTTGATATCGGGCTGCCCGACATCGATGGATACGAAGTCGCCCGCCGGCTGCGGACACTTGCGCTTTCCAACCCGCCCAAGCTCATTGCCATCAGCGGTTTTGGTCAGCAAAGCGACCTGCACCGCGCGTACGAAGCGGGCTTTGACCTGCACCTCACCAAGCCGCTTTCGCCACGGTTTCTGCAGGATGTGATGGGAGCGATCACATCCCGAAATCAATTCGGTGAGTCGGGTAAACCCCACTGATTTGCGAAGGCGGATGGGAACGAAGGTTGCTGCAAGTGAGACTGAAAATCTCACCAGCGGCTGAGGCGTACTCATGATGGCTGACCCCGCGCACAGGGTCGTACTGGAGCAACGAGCTGCGGACAAAATCGAATCGGGTGAGCTCCCAGTTCCGGGCAACCGGGTTACGCGCGCCGGCGCCGCCTCCGGAATGGCTTGCGACTTATGCGCCGAGGAGATCGAAAAGTCGAAAATCGAATACGAGGTCGAGTGGCGTAAGGGCGAGACGGTGCGCATGCTGCGATTTCATCTGCAGTGTTTCCAGGCCTGGATCTCCAGTCGTCCTCAGCCGGACTAGCGGCGGCTCAGAGTCGATCGCAACTGAATGCCGTCATGATCACTCAACAGCGCGGCGACCCAGTCGACAAACACCCGAATCCTGACCGACAGGTGCCGGTGCTGTGGATATACGACATACAGCGGCGAGGGCTCCGGGAACCAGTCCCCGAGCACCAGGTCGAGACTGCCGCGCTCCATCGATTCTTTGAGCACAAACGCCGGAATCTGAGCGATTCCGAGTCCCGCCTCGGCCGCGGCGACATAGCTGTTCTCATCCTCAAGCGCAATATGGCCCTGCAGTGAAGTTTGTACGCGCACGGCGTTCTTCGAGAAGACCCAGTCGATCAGCTTGCCCGTGCGGGGTGAGAAGTGGTTGATACAGCGGTGCCGCACCAGGTCGTCCGGATGTTCGGGCCTGCCGTATTTCGCGATGTATGACGGGGCGGCGCAGGTTGCAAAATAGAGGAAGCCCACGCGGCGCGCGACGAAGTTGGATTCCTCGATTTCGCCACTCCAGACGGCGCAATCGATGCCTTCCTCGATGAGGTCAGCGCGGCGTTCGCTGCACGCCAGCGCGAGCGCGATTTCCGGATAGCGCGCGAAGAATTGCGGCAGGGCCGGTACAAACACGGATCGCGCCATCAAGGTGGGCACATCGACGCGCAAGCGGCCGCGAGGAGTCGCATGTTGTTTGCCCAGCGACTCTTCGGTCTCACGCACCATGCCTAGGATCGCCAGACAGCGTTCGTAGTACGCAGCGCCGTCGGGTGTCACGCTCACACGGCGGGTGGTGCGATTTAGCAGCCTGACCCCGAGTGTCATCTCGAGCTTCTGGATCAGGGTCGTTGCCGTCGCTTTCGGCACGCCCAAGCTGTCCGCAGCCCGAGTCACCCCGCCGGTCTCGACGACCCGCGCGAAAATCTCCATTGCCTGCAGCTTGTCCATGGATTGTTCAGAATACTGAATAGTAAGTTCATATTCTGCTCTTTTTGGCAGGTAATTTGAATAATAAAGTAGCGCCGTCTGACCCTTAAGGACCCCCATGAGCAACGCAATCCAAAAAGTGACCGACGCAACCTTCCAGGCCGACGTTCTGGCCTCGCCACTGCCCGTCCTCGTGGACTACTGGGCCGAGTGGTGCGGCCCCTGCAAGATGATCGCACCCATGCTCGATGAAACTGCGACGAGCTATGCCGGGCAGCTGAACGTCGCCAAGCTCAATATCGACGAGAACCTGAAGACACCGAGCGAGTATCACGTCCGTGGCATTCCGACGCTGATGCTGTTCAAGAACGGTCAGCCAGTCGCCACCAAGGTGGGTGCGGTCAGCAGGTCACAACTCACGGCGTTCATCGAGGAGAACTTGTAGCGCCTCGTTTCCAGGATTCCCATAACGGGCGGCGATTCACATAAGGGAGTGGGCTTCGGCTGCTAAGGTGCCCACTCCCGACCGCAGCACCGGACGCACTCCTATCGGTCATCGAGACAGACTCAGGTGTTGGAGCGACCGGCCCCGCGCAGCGCGAGACCTTTGTCCCCGTACGCCGCCCTGGCGATAGCGGGTTGCTATTTCGTTGCCGACAATGCCCTGAACAAGTTCGCTCTCGGGGACGGTTGGCAGATCTTCTGGCCCCTCAACGGCATCACCATCGCGCTGCTGATCATGCGACCGCGCAGGGACTGGCTGCTGCTGCTGGCGGCAGTGGAGCTAGGCACCGGCAGCGGCGAATATTTCGATGACAACCCGCTCGGTTCCACCCTTCTGCAGCGCTGCCTGTCGGTTCTCGAAGTCACGCTGAGCGCGTGGCTGCTGCCTAGATTCGTCAATCTGGAAAGCTGGCTTCGCTTGCCGCGGCTGTATCCGCGCTTCGCCGCCGCCGTGATTGTCGGTCCGGTTATCTCCGGACTGTTGGCGGCGGCCTATTTTCACTCGGTAGATGGCAAATCGTTCGCGGCGGCTTTCAACTGCTGGGCGTTTGCGGATGCGATAGGAATTGCTGCGGTGCTGCCGCTGGTTCTCGCTTTGCGCTCGACGCAGATCAGCACCCTGTTCAGCTCGAATAGATGGCTCATCAGTATCGGCACACTCGCGGCGGCAATTGCCGTCATAACGGCGATCTTCGCCACGAGCCAGTATCCGCTGATCTTCGTGCTCTACCCACTTCTGATGTTGGTTGACTGGCTGCTCGGACTGTTTGGCTCGTCAATCGCGCTGTGCTGCGCGTGTGTCCTGGCGGTCTTTCTCACCGAGCATGGGTACGGTCCATTCGCCAACACCGCGGCGTTGGGTGTTTCGCGCGACCTGGCGGTGCAGCTCTACCTGGGTTTCCATCTGATCAGCTTCCTGCCGATCTCGATCCTGTTCCTCGAGCAGCGGTGGATTCGCAGGGAGTTGCGCGAATCGCTGGCCCGCACGACTGTGCTGGCATCCCTCGACGGCCTTACGAATGTCGCCAATCGCCGTACTCTGGACAATCATCTCGAGGAGCAATGGCGGCTTGCCACGCGCGGACAGACATCGTTGGCGTTGTTGATGATCGACGCGGACCATTTCAAGGAGTTCAATGATCGCTTCGGCCATCAGGCCGGAGATGAATGCCTGCGCTCGATCGCGATGACACTGCGTGCGCAGGTGAAGCGCCCTGATGATGTGGTGGCGCGATTCGGGGGCGAGGAATTTGCGATCCTCCTGCCCGGTACGCCGATCGAGGGTGCCCAACATGTGGCCGAGGTGATCCGTGCGGCCATTGCGGAACTGCCCATTGCCCCTCCGGAGTCAGCGCACCCGGCAGGTGAGGTATCCACTTCCGAGGCCCGGCACGTCACTGTGTCGATCGGGTGCGCGGCGCTCGTTCCACGGATCGACACCCAGTACCACGAGTTAGTGGAGTTGGCAGACCAGGCGCTGTACCTGGCCAAACGGGGTGGCCGCAACCGGGTTTGTGTTGCCGAGGCGGGTGGCGAGACGTGGAGTCCTGGAGCGGCTTCCAGGAGGCTCCGCGCGCGCATCGAGGGGCTCCGACTCCAGCGGCAGCGCCGCGGCGCGCATCAACGCTGACCCAGAGCGCGACGCACCCCTGTCGAGGCCGATTGGAAGCTTTCTTCGGCGTAACACACCAGATTCCGACCGGAATTCTTCGCCTTGTAGAGGGCGACATCGGCCCGAGCGAGGATCTCATCCAGCGAGGAGGCACCTTCTCCGCTCGTTGCCAGTCCTGCGCTGATACTCACGTGCAAATTCCATCCGTCGATCTTTATTTGCGCAACTTTTTTGCGTATGAGATTGAGCATCTCCACAGCGGTGTCGAGCGTCGTGTTGGGTAGCACGAGCAGGAATTCCTCGCCACCCCAACGACCGAGAATGTCTGTGGCGCGTATAGAGGCCGTGGCGAGCGCCGCGAATTCCTTCAGAACGCGGTCTCCGGTCGCATGGCCGAACTGGTCGTTGAGCGCCTTGAAGCGGTCGAGGTCAATGAGGGCCACACTGAGCGGCTCTTGTGTGGCGAATGCCGCTGCGAGCGTCTCGGTTGCCACGGCGGCCATATTTCCTCGATTCGGCAGCCCCGTCAGGCTGTCCCGGGTCGCCAGCCGAAACAGTTGCTTGCGATAGCGCAGATTCGCGATCAGGAGGTACGTCAACAACGCGATGATAATTCCGCTGGCGGTAGTTGCTGTCACGACCCAGCGCAGCTGAACTCGCTGCCGCTCCGCGCGCTCGTGTGCCAGCTCCAGCTGGTGTTGCAATGAAAGGTTGCGCTCGATCTGGCGATCGGTCTCGAACCTTGCTCGTAACGCAGCCACTTGCTGCGCGCGCTCGGCATCGACTCTCGCAACGTAGCGCCTCAGGTATTCATCCAGGTCGCGGTACGCATCGCCATATTTGTGTAGCGCTGCATTTACTTGCGCGCGAACGTGGTACACCCCTGGTAGCTGCCTGGGTTGCATGTCGGCGCCGCCTTTGCTGAGCACGTCGGCCAGCGTTGCCAGCGCTCTGTCGGCGTGACCCTCCGCCAGGTCGATGCGCGCGAGCAGGGTCTCAGCCTCCCTTATGACGTCGGCTGAGTGAGAAGCAGAAAAGATCTGCAGAGCGCTCTCACAATCTTCGCGCGCTGCTGTGAGTTGGTTGAGCTCGAGCCGATCTTCACAGGTGGCGAGGTCGGCAAATCCGATTCCCTGCTGATCGGCAAGCTCCACACTGAGCTTGCGCGCCTGCGCAGTCTCGTCGAGTGCGGGCTTGTAGTCCTTCATCTCAGTGAGGATTTGGCCCCGAAGGTAGCGCGCTACGGACAGGCTCAAATTGGCGTGATGTTGCAGGCCCCAGTCGATCGTTTCCTGGTTGAGGGCAAGCGCCTGCGCAAAGTCGCTCACGGCGCGCATCACCGGGGACAGGGCGGATGCGGCCACCACCCGCGGTTCGGCGGCCGCTAGCGGCAGACTGGCCCGATACGCTTGTGTGAGAGTGAGAAGCGCCCGATCTGCCCGACCGCGCCTGAATTGCAGGCGGCCGAGGGTTATTTGCAGGCACACGTCTGCGCGCGAGCCTGGCGCCTGGGAGCTTCGCGCCTTCTCGATGGTGGTGATTGCGCTATCAATCCCAGCGGGGTCGTAGATGTTTTCTGCCTGCGCGATCTGGAGTGTGAGGTGAGTCAGATCGTTTGGTTCCGGAACCAACGCGAGTCCAGTCGATGCGGCCGAGCGTGCGTCCGCATCGAGCTCTAGGAGGCTGTAGCTCTGGGCGGCGACAGCGTACAGAGCCGCGATGCGGCGTTTGTCGGCCGGTGCTGACTGTTGCGCAGCCGCCAGCGCCGTTCTGACCGCCTCGAGAGCCTTTTTCGGATCCTGAACGCTCAGTGTGTCGAGCGAGCGCACGTCAGGATAGGCAGACTCGAGGCACTGGGCTCGCGCAACAGGGGAAGAAAATGCCAGCAGGACAGTCAGCAATACAGCGAGAGCCGGCAGGGGCAGGCTCCTGGGCTCCGGGGTGTTGTTGACGAGGCTCATGGCCCGATTGAACTTACTGGGGTTCCGGTCCTCGGGCGCGAGCAGAATTCACGTTTTTCCGCACCTGCACCGGACCGGGGTCCCATGCTCGGAAGGCGACGCACTCAAGTGCGTTTGCCAGGAAAACGGTGCGGCCGCCGCCGCTGTCACGGCCTGGCCGACCCGGATTGGTGCACTACCGCCCCAATCGCCTTTCTTTCAGGCATACCCTTAGGCGCCGCCTATGTTGGGCCGGCTGGGTTCGGGGCGGGGCTGACGGGATCAGTGGTGCGGCGGGGGCGGATTCAGGGCAGGGCGCGCTGGCCGCGCCTGCTCATCGAGCAGGGGGTCCACCAGGCCGCGTTGCATCGCGTGGGGCTCCCAGGGATTTAGAAGAAGGACCTGGGACTCATCCACCACGGCAGAGACGGTCGGCACGCTGATAATGCGCATCGCCATCCACCACATGGGCCGCACGGTGGCGTGCCACATGTCCTGTTGTTCGATGTATTTTGCAATGGCAACACCGTTGGCGCTGAGCGCCGGACCGATGAAATAGAAGTGATCGATCGGGTCCGACACAGTCGTTGGGTCCCGCGTGACCCCAAAAACAAGGCAAGCGCCCCCCGTTACAGCGAGAATGGGATAACGCTGGCCATGGCGAATCCAGGCGCCATCGGAATAGGTGGCAATCAACCCATGGTGCAATGGATTGCCAAGAGTGCCACCCGAAACCCTGAAGTCTGTCAGCTCTAGCGAAGCCGCCGGTTTTACGGCAGCCCGATGGTAAAAACTTAGCTTGAGCATTAAGTATATGGTTCCCTGCGTCGCTTTTCGGCAGCAAGGGACGTGCCCAAGGCCCTGTATGGGCGCGATGTTGCTTGGCCGCAGCGGCTATCCGGGGCTCAGGATCTGCAATCCACGACGTGTTGAAAGGAGTTGCGCTCCTCGCACTCCCGATGAGTGAGGGGGCGGTGAAAATTAAGCGGCGAGTAAAATACAAAGCTCATTAGCACAAGGGCCGTCATGCCGCCCAGAGCCGGTGTTTGCCATTTCTGCGCCGCCGGCCACCGGTCCATCGCTTCCCGAAACACCAGCGGGATCAGGGTGAAGGCGAGCAGCAGGCCGATGAAGTAGTGATACAGGTACATCACACGGTAGGTGCCGAGGAACCAGTGCAGGGCCATGAAGGCTATGTACTCGATCAAGAGCATTCCCAGCAAGGCATGACGTACGCGGTCCGCCGTTTCGAGGGGGCGCCGCCATTGAAGAACCAGGAGCGCCAGCGCGGCGAATGGAGCGGCGAGTGCCAGGATCCAACTGACGCGGTTGCCCACTAACTGAACGTAAGCGGTGCGGCTCCCATCCGAATCCCAACGATAGTTGATGGTCCCGTGTTCCAGGGGCCATTGGAGCGGACTCGATGCGTTTGCGTCGGTCCGCGGGATGCCCTCGAAGTCCGCTGACATGAACCGACGATAGTCGTTTGCGGCGCTCACAATCACGCTTGCTGATAGCGGGCGGGTGCCTTGCAAGTACTCGCGATACTCCTGCGACAGGAATTGCTGGTCCTTCTGACCCGCGATACTCGTTGGATCTACGTAGTTGGCGCTGACGTGCATATGGACTGCGAACACCGCAAGCATGACGGCAACGCAGCTGCCCGCCATCACGCCGGCGTCCCGAGTAGCGATCAACAGCAAGCGCCGCTTCGGTACACCTGCCCAGCCCTTCATCACGCGGTGAGTGATTAACATCACCCCCAGCAGCAGAAGCACCATCGCATTCAACTTCACCATCATGGCGAGTCCACAGGCGGCGCCAAAACCTGCTTCCAATGCGGGAGAGCTGCGCTGCTGCCGGCGCGCTGCGACTACGAAGCACAGAAGGGCAGCCACCGAGAAGGCGATTTGGAAAGCATCCAGCTGCGCCGCTCGAAACTGCGTGATGAAGGCGTTCTCGAATGTGAACAGGTTGCTGAAAACGAGCGCCGTGAACGTCGATTGGGTGATGGCGTACATCAAGGCGAAGAACAGCATCGCTCCCAGGACGGCGAACAGCCCTGAGGCCGATCGAACGCCCGTGAAGGAGAAACCTGGGGGTATCGCGCGGCCCTCTGCGTGTTTGTCTCGTCCCAGAGGCCGGGTATCAATATTCCGGTTCGGATGCAGCAGCCCATCGCCGGCCGCGATGAGCATCAGTCCGAGCGGCGGATGACTGGCAAACTGGGCCACTCCCTCGGCGTAGCGCTCGGTCGAGGTCAGGTAATAGGACTCATCCCAAATCGCACCTCGAGGTTCGGCCAGGCCTGCGAGGAAGTTGACGGATGCCAGCAATGCGACCAGGCCCAGGGCGCACCAGTAACTTGCATTGCGTGGCATCCGCATTTCGGTAGTGGCTTGCATCGCTATGGGGTCGCTGCTCGCGTCATCACGCGAGCCAGCGCTGGCGCAGGCTTCCTAGGCCTCAGGCCCCGACACCGACCAGGATCGTGCCGGTGTAGCCGGCTGTGACGCTGCCTGCGAGGGACGGAGTCTGTTGGGCGAGCTGTGCCGCGGTGCTGGTGTTGAACACGTTATCGCTCGAAGTGCTCACGGCCGCGAAATTGGTGATGCTCTGGGTGTAGCCGGTGGCGTTGTTGTACACCGCCGTGCAGATCGCTGACGGCATTGCCATTTGGGAGATCAGCACGCTGCTCGCGTAGCTGGTGGCAGCGGCGAGACTGGGGTAGATCTCCATGTGGATGTGAGGGTAGCGCCCCGAATAGCACGCCGGAAAGATCGTGGTAAATGTCACCTGCCCATTCGCATCGGTGACCTGCACGCCCCGCAGATAGTTTTCGTTCGTCACGCCGCTCGAGTACAGCGAATAATTTCCGTCACGATTGCAGTGCCAGATGTAGATGGCATAGCCCTCCAAGGGCGCGCAAGCCATGTTGCTGTTGACCAGGGTAATGGTCAGCACCAGGGGAACACCGGGCGCCGTAGTCGTAGAGCTGCCGAAACTGCTGCGGATATCGCTTCGGACAACGCCGCTCGAGGTCAGGATGTTGCTCACCGCACCGTTTACGGAGTTCGAGCCATCGGAAGGATAGGGGCCGTTGGTTTCCGTCGGATCGGCAATACAGGCGGTGGCACTGCTGCTCGACGACGAGCTGCTGCTGGAGGAACTGCTGCTCGAGGATGAGCTGCTGCTACTGGACGAGGAACTGCTCGAGGAACTGCTGGACGAGGACGTGCCCGTTCCGCTGCTGCTGCCACCCCCGCCGCATGCGGCGATGAAGGCGGCGGCGCCACCCGAGGCGAGCCAGCCAAGCATCTGCCGGCGCTGGCGCATTTGCTCGTCGATCCTGTGCAGATCTTTCTGCAATCCCGGGTGATCGTGGTCGTCGTGCTGTTCGCAATCAGTAGTCGTGTTGCTCATAACCTTCGGGGCTCCTGGGGGTGGCCAGTGGCTGTCGCTTGGGGGGCTGGCGAGCTACCCTAGGGCCGGAATGTGGCGGGGGGTTGTCGCTTTGTGTCACCATTGACAAACGGCCGGCCAGTCGCCGTGTTATTCAGCATGAATGAATAGCCCGCTACCCCCTTCAGGTTTACCTTTAGTTCTCGTAGTCGATGACGATCCGGACCTGCGGAAGCTCATTTCGGAGTTTCTCGCCGCTCACGGATTCCGGGTGGCTACGGCCGAGAACTCGGCGGCAATGCGCCAATTCATGCGCGGGACGGTGCCCGACCTCGTCATCCTGGATGTCATGATGCCGGGGGAGGATGGGCTGAGCGCGGCCCGGTATCTGGCCGCCGAGCACGGTCGCGTCGCCATCATTATGCTAAGTGCGCTGGGCGGGGATACCGACCGCATCATCGGTCTGGAGGTCGGCGCGGACGACTACCTGCCCAAGCCCTGTAATCCGCGCGAGTTGCTGGCGCGCGTGCGCGCGGTACTGCGCCGGCGCGGTAGCGATGAGCCCAAACTGGAGATCGTGCGGCGCTATGAGTTTGATGGATGGATCCTGGATCCCTTGCGCCGCGAGCTTCGGGATCCAGCCGGCACGCTCATTAACCTGTCCGACGGTGAGTTTGCGCTGCTGCGGTGCCTTGCCGAAAACCCCCAGCGGGTATTGAGCCGGGACCAACTGCTCGATATGGCTCGCGGGCCGAACGCGGAGTCTTACGATCGCGCCATAGATACGCAGATCAGCCGTCTGCGCCGCAAGCTGAATGATCGCGCCGATTCCGAGTTGATTCGGACGGTCAGGAATGAAGGTTACATGTTGCTGCCGAAGGTCGTTCGGACGTGAAGTGGTTCAGAGTTGGAGCGTCCCTGTCGCTGTTTGGCAGGACGTTCCTGCTCATGGTCGCAGCACTGGTTATCGCCGAGGCCATCGGGCTGACACTGCTCATCATGCGGCCGCCTATTCACAACGCGCCGGTGCCGCTGTCGGAGTTGGCGCGGGAACTGGGCGGGGAGGGGGCCGCCGGTGTGGGTGGTCCACCGGGGTTTCAGGGCGGTGACTCTTTGCTGCCGCCTCCGCCTGGTGATTTTGTTGAGGGTGGGGGGCCTGTCGGTCCACCCGGAGGACCGCCCGGTGGCGCTGGACCCGGTGGTCCTGGCGGACCTGACGGGCGCGGTGGGCCCAGTGGGTCCGTTGGACGATCTGGCGCGAGCGGCGGAACCGACGGGTTCGCTGGAGGATCTGGCGCCAGCGCCGCGCCTGACGTCGCCGGTGGACCTTACGGCCCGGGCCCCCCAGGCGGCCCTGGTGGCGTCGCTGGCCCTAGCAGCCCCGAACTAAGTGTCCGCGATTCCCTGCCGCCCCCTCAACCAACACCGGGCAGTCCCCTGCGGGCCGCGCCGGATCTGCAGCGGCTTCTTGCCGCGCGGATGCATGTTGCGCCGGACAGAGTACGTGTCTTCGTCCAACGGGATGATCCAGCGGCCAGGCCCCCTCCCGGGCGCATGGGCCTCGATCCACAGTTGGGCGAAGGCTTTCTGGCCGGCTTCAAGCAGGACAGCGGAGTATGGCGCATCGTCGAGAGCCTAACGCCGGGTTTCCCCAACGAATTCCAGCGCCAAGCAATGTGGCTGTTTGCCCTTGGCATCGCGCTGCTCGTACCACTTGCGTGGCTCTTTTCCCGCGCTCTCGTTGCTCCGATACAGCGCTTCTCCATAGCCTCGCAACGGCTGGGCCGCGATACGCGCTCAGATCCGCTGCCACTGGACGGGCCGAAGGAGATGCGGGCGGCCATAGAATCGTTCAACACCATGCAGGCGCGTTTGAATCGATTGCTCGAAGAGCGCACTCATATGATCGGCGCTATTGCGCACGACCTACGTACCCCCTTGACCCGGCTCGCCTTCAGGTTGGAATCGCTGCCACCGCCGCTAGGCGACAAAGTCAATGCGGACATCCAGGAGATGAAGGCAATGATCTCCGCGGCATTGGATTTCATTCGCGAACGGTCCACAGGCGGCCGCCGCGAACGGCTCGACTTTCGGTTGTTGGTCGAGAGCGTCGTGGATGATCAGACCGACGTCGGCAACGACGTAACGCTGCAAGAGGGCGATCCGATTGTCCTCAGCGGCGACGCCACAGCGTTACGCCGCGTGGTAGTCAACCTGGTCGACAACGCACTCAAATACGGCGAGCGCGCACGCCTGCGGCTGAAGAGACATGCGCAGGACTGCACCCTCGAGATCGATGACGACGGCCCCGGCATTCCGGATGCGCAACAGGAGCGGGTGTTTCAGCCGTTCTACCGAATCGAAACCTCTCGCAACCGCAACACCGGCGGCATCGGGTTAGGCCTGGCCACCGTTCGCGCGATTGTGCTGGACCATGGCGGCAACATCTGTTTGCGCAATCGTCCGGAAGGCGGCCTGCGCGTCACGTTGACTATTCCCGCCGAGACAGCTCGCTAGGCCTCGAAAGCCGACTGAACGCCATTCGACGCGGCTCTAGTGCACATCGTCGCCCTCCTGGGTGTCTACGGGCCACTGGTGGTACACGTAGCACTCTCCGTCGACCACTGCATGGTCGTAATACCCTCTACCTTCTTCGTCTTCAGAATAGAGAGCCTCAGTCACTTCTCGGCATTCCTCCTGAACCGACACGACTTTCCAGCCGCGCTCATGGATCGCAGCAGATACTAATTTAGCGGCTTCCTCTTCAGATTGCGCCTTCAGCCAACAGCTGACGTACGCTCCGCCGCACACCTCAAATTCCTCGGATTCGGGCAGCGGAATGGCTTCGTAAAGTGTGTAGAAGATGGGCATGTTAGTAGCTCACGGTCGCACCAGTGGCGGCCACTCGGTGCCCGTTGTAACAGTCTCCGGGACCGCTGCCTCGATCGCCGCTGCGTCAAATCCAAGCTCACGCAAAATCGTGCCTGTTTGATCTGTGAGATCGCAAGGCCGAGCGCTCGCAGGAGTTCGGCTCAGGCGAGGTATTGCGGGGACGTTATGCGGGCCGCCGGACGGGTGACGGCTCTTGATATGGGCGTCATTCCAGATCTCGTCGGGCTCCAGAACGGGTGTTACGCAAGCATCGGTACCCTGGAACAAAGCCGCCCATTCGTCGCGTGGCCGCGTGCAAAAAGCGGCCGCGAGCTTTGTCTCGATCTGCGGCCAATTCGCGGCGCTCATGTGGTCGGGTGCCTCGCCCAGTGCAAGTCCTTTCCACAGCGCCTCGAAAAAGCTGCGCTCCAAGGCACCCACGGCGACAAACTTCCCATCCGAACACATATAGTTGCGGTAGAACGGCTTGTCGCCGTCCAACATACCCCGTCCAGCAGCCGGCCAATGTTGGGTCCTCCACAGCGGCAGATGCATCGCCAGCAGTGACAGGCCGCCGTCAACCATGGCCGCATCGATGAACTGTCCGCGGCCCGACACCCGGCTTTCCAACAGTGCCGCGAGAATGCACATGGCGGCGACCAGGCTGCCGCCGGCAAAGTCGGCCACCAGATTGAGCGGCGGACGGGGCAGACGATCATCAGTCCCCAATGCCGCCATTACCCCGCTCAGGGCGATGTAGTTGATGTCATGGCCAGCGTCCTGGGCGCGGGGTCCCTCCTGCCCGTAGCCGGTGATCGAACAATAGACGAGCCGGGGATTGAGCGTGGACAAGGTCTCATATCCGGCTCCGATGTGATCGGCAACGCCTGGGCGAAATCCCTCCACCAAGACGTCCGCACTCTTTACGAGTGCGTGCAGGGCGTCACGGCCCGCCGTCGACTTCAAATCCAAGGACATAAAACGCTTGCCGCGAGAAAACGCAGGGATAGGCGCGCCTGCGCGCCCCCCGGCTACCGCGATCACCTCGGCCCCGAGATCGGCGAGCAGCATCGTGCAGTAGGGCCCCGGAGCCAGTCGCGATAAATCGACCACGCGGACGCCGCTGAGAGGGCCTTTGGCTGGAGCGTCTGGACTGGCTTGCGTATTCATTTTCCATTTCCTCGAACAACTGCATCCTTGATCGCCGCCGACTCGCCGAAATGACAGGCACTACCCATAGGCGAAGCGAGCCAACACGGGACACTTTACACGCTCAGCGTGCGCGTGACAGCGCGCCGGGCGTAGACTGCGCGGGTGTCATTGGCCCACCAACCAGAAGAACGGCTGATACGCGGCATCGGTCCGTGGGCACTGACTGCGTTCGCGCTCAATCTGACGGTCGGCGCCGGAATCCTCGGGTTGCCGGCACGGTTGCAGGTCCTCGTTGGCAACTACAGCATCGCTGTCATCGTGGCCTGCGGTCTGCTGATAATGCTCATCGCGTTATGTTTCGCCGAGATCGGCAGCCGCTTCGATCGCACCGGTGGTCCTCAACTTTATGCATCCATGGCGTTCGGACAGGGGGTCGGCTTCGCGGCTGGCTGGCTTCTGTGGCTTTCCAGAATTGGCACGTGTGCGGCAGTCTCGAATCTGTTGATCGACTATGGAACCGTACTCGTGCCGCAGCTCGCTCAGTCTGTAGCCCGCGCAGGCACCATCAGCGTGCTGGTACTCGCGTACACGTGGATCAATATACGCGGCATTCGGCAAACAGCGGCAGTCAGCACTGCATTCACCCTGGCCAAACTGGTTCCGCTGGTCGCGTTCGCAATTGTCGGTATGTTCTTCATCGAGCCGCAACGTATACAGCTTGGCCCGCTACCACCCGTAACCAATCTGTCAACAGCCGTCTTGCTCGCAAGCTTCGCTTACTTCGGCTTTGATGGCCCGACGGTCCTGGCGGGGGAAGTCCGCGACGCGCCTCGCTCTGTACCATTCGCAATCGTGCTGTCAGTGTGCATAGTCATGTTGTTGTACTCGCTCATACAGATGGTGTGCGTTGGCACCTTGCCAAATCTCGCAGCCTCGGAGCGCCCGTTGGCAGATGCTGCGACAGTCCTGGTGGGTCCGTGGGCCTCGGTTGCGGTCGCCCTGACAGCGGTCATGGCCTGTGCCGGTGTGTTTGGCGCTTCAATGACCCCGGGGACCCGGCTGCTGTTTGCGATGGCCGATCAGCGGCAGTTGCCGGTAGGGCTGGCGCATGTTCATTCGCGTTTTCGCACACCTGTGGTGGCAATCCTCGTGACAGCTGTGGCTGCCTGGATCCTCGCGGTGTCAGGCTCTTTCATCTATCTCGTGAAGGTGACGCTGATTGCGAGAGTGTCCGTCTACGCGATCACGTGCCTGACACTGCCGATTTTCAGGCGCCGCTCGGATCTCGCGGCGGCCGCATTCAAGGTCCCCGCGGGGCCGCTCGTGGCCTATGGCTGCGCGGTCCTGTGTGTTCTGGGTCTCGCGAATAGCTCGATGCACGAGATGCTTGATGTCGGACTCGCAGTGTCGATCGGCCTGACGCTCTTTGGGCTCACACGCTTCACCAGCCGGGCACCCGTTGCACGCATCAGCTGACTGGGGGAGGAGACAACAATGCCTTTACTCAATTTCGGCCAACCGTCCAACGGCGTCATGCAGATGTCCTATGTCGTCAAGGACATCCGCAGAGCCATCCACGAGTGGATTGAGAAACTCAACGTGGGACCCTGGTTTCTCCTCGAACATTTCACGGGCGAGCGGCCGGTCTACCGCGGTCGGCCATCCACGGCCGACGTGGCGATCGCGATGAGCTTTGCTGGTCACATGAACATCGAGCTCATCCAACCGAATGACAACAACCCGTCGGTGTACAAAGAATGCATCGAAAGCCGTGGTTACGGATTTCACCATTGGGGCGTCGCCAGCGCGGACGTCGATGCGGACATCAAGCGCTACGAGGCGATGGGAATGGAGCTTGCCTTCCGAGCCGGCGTACCGACGGGGGGAGACGTCGCGTACATGGATACGCATGGTTCGATGCCCGGGTTCGTCGAGGTGATCGCAACGAATCCGTTGATGGAGCGCGTGTTCGGTGGATTCTACGGAGCCGCGCTGAATTGGGATGGTTCGGATCCGATCCGGCCGTTCGCGCAAGGGTGCCCGGTTGAAATAGATGTGCCTATTTCTGTTTGAGCGCCTCGAGCTTTTCTACGTCCGCCAGATCCTGAGTACGACCGCTCGCGCGCTTGTTTGCGATCAGATCTTCCAGGGAAATAACGGGTACTTGCAGACCCTCGATGGAGATCTCTTGTTTGTTAGCATAGGCCTGTTCAAAATCGACACCACTGATACGGGTGACTATGTCAATTCGACGAGGGCTGCTGCCAATTTGAAAGACGATTCCTTCGGCCGAGAAATCGACTTCCGACACGTCGGATAGCGGGGCGCCGAAACGGCGCAGCGCCCGTATCAGGTTGGAAGCATTGTCCGGTGCAGCACGGACGAAGACATCCATGTCCTTGGTGGCTCTCGGATAGCCGTGAACAGCCACTGCATAAGCGCCTACAAGAAGAAACCTAACCTTTTCCTCTAATAAGCACTGCAGCATGTCTTTGTAGTCTTCGTTGAGCATCGGCACCCCGGAAAAAGGCCCACGCGTCTTTGGTCAATTCCCAGACCTGCGAGAGGCGTTCTGCGGGCGTACCGGGCATGTACCCGCCGTCGTCAGCCTCGGCATGCGAGTGGTAGACACGCACCTGATGTCGATCAAGGGACCGCATCGCTTACAAACCTCTGTTGGCAATCGACGGAGAGTACTCCTTGGGGGGATGCTCCAGCAAGGAATTACACCCGTCGTCCATGGGCGTGATCGTGGCGCAGCCCGTGGTGGCCGAAGTTGAGGTTTTTGATGCCCAGTTGTGGGGTTCGACGAAGGGAGATCTCGCAAAAGGGCACGCGAACCTTGCGGGAGACTTGCGGAACCCTCCCACGCCTTTCGTACCACTGGGGTGTCGCCAGCGCGGACGTCGATGCGGACATCAAGCGCTACGAGGCGATGGGAATGGAGCTTGCCTTTCGAGCAGGCGTACCGACGGGCGGAGACGTCGCGTACATGGATACAAGCGCGGTACGATGCCTGGATTCGCGGAGCGGCGCGCTTCTAGGGCAGTGTCACGAGTTCGTCTTCCTCAGATGCTCTCGGTGCGGTAGGGTATACGCCGACGGCCGCTGTTTTCACTGCTCTTAGTACGACACATGCCCCGGGTGACAGCAGCCAATCCTTGCGCGTGATGATGCCGAACGAATCCATCGTGCACGACAGTTGAAGTGGCAGCATCGCGATCATGCCGTACGATGTGTAGTAGCGTGCGACTTCTGTCGGAACGACGGCGATGAAGTCGCTTTGCTGCAGCATCTTTGTGGTGAACAGCAGCGAGGAAGTCTCGATGAGTTGTGGCGGGATGGTGAGCCCCGCCTCGTGAAACATGAGCTCGAATCGATGCCGCAGCACGCTACCCGCCGGCGGCACGATCCACTGCGCTCGTTCCAGCCGCTCGAGCTTCAAACCCGCGATGTTCACGAGTGGATGGCCGGGGCGGGCGACCGCACACACGGGTTCGTCCGCAAGCCGTTCGTAGGACAGCTTCGTCTTGTCGTCGCGCTCGAAAAGACGACCGATCATGATGTCCAGCTTGGCTTGAGCAAGCTGCTCGAGGAGGACGTCGCTGGACTCGACTGAAAGGTGCACACGAAGGTTTGGACGCTCGCGCAAAACGATGGCGATTGCTGCCGGCAACAGACTCAGTGCCGGACCGGTAATCGCCCCGAGCCTGACCTCGCCGGATCGTCCGTTCTTGAGCGCATCGATTTCGGTTCCGGCCTCACTCAGACTCGAAAGCGCTATCCGGCCATGACGGATCATGACTTCGCCGTACCATGTTGGCCGCATACCGCGCGGCAGCCGCTCGAACAGGGAAATGCCCAGTACGTCCTCGAGATCCTTGAGCAGCTTCGAGGCGGCCGGCTGTGACATGTTCAGCATCTCGGCAGCCCGATGGATATTACCCTCGTCGCCGATTGCCATCAGGAGCAGCAGCTGTCGTGTCTTGAGCCGGGCACGCAGAAACCAGGGCATCGTCGTCGGCATGGAATCGACTCCCCCCTCGCATAACGAACAGTATATCGCTTTCGACAGAATCTCGATTTGTTATGTATCCTCCGCGCAACGCGGAAATCCGGTTGCGGCAGGGGTGGTTCGTAGCTTGTCCCAGACTGGCGCAGTACTAAAAAATAAATCTCCGCATGAACCGAAGGGCATTCCTCACACGAGTGCGCTCGTCTACGGTGACAGACATGGCTTTCCCACATCGGCTATGCGCATGGCCGTCAATGAAGACGCCGTAGTGGGGGACCGCCCTCGACGTCGACGTGGAACTGCAGACGAAGTTTGCCGTCGAGGCTGGTAAGCAGCGTTTCAGGGTGTGGTGGTTCGGCGGAAGTACAGGGAATGGCGGAGGTTTAGAATAAAACGGCGCTCAGAGCGGCCGCCAGTTTTCGGGACGTACCGGACATCCTCAAAACTCCGCGCGCACACCGAAGGTGTAACGCGGACCCGTCTCCTCGAGAAGCAGGATCTGGTTATCGTAACGGCCGACCTTTGTGGTCCTTTCGTTGGCGAGGTTGACGCCTTCGACAAACACCGAGAAATTCTTGCTGACGGCGAAGCTTGCCCGTGCGTCGATCTGCTGAAACGGCTGCACGAACGTCGGCTCGCCGCCGAAGCCGACTGCAGTTTGCAGGAAGCGCTCCCGGCGGTTCCAGGCGACACGGATCTCGAACGGACCTGCTTCGTAGAAGCCGATCGCGTTGTACGAGTCGCCAAGTCCTTCGAGAGCAAAAGTCTGTGTCACATCGGCGACATTCAGTTGCGCGTTGCTGTTCACTATCGTGGCGTTCGCTCCGATGCCAAAGCCACGCCAGAATCCTGGCAGCCAGTCGAAGCTATGCTGGAAGCCGACCTCGAGGCCCTTCACGGTGGCGCTCTTGAGATTGTCCTGGAAGCTGATTTCAAACACCGGATTGCCGTTGAAGAGATTGTCCGAGTCGACGATAGGCAGTGCCCGATCCTCGACCGTGTTGACGAGGAAGTTCGTGACTTTCTTATGAAACAGGCCCAGCGTTACAAAACCATTCTTCTGGTAGTACCACTCAAAGGACAGGTCCACATTCGTGGACATGAAAGGCTTCAGGTTCGGATTGCCGCTGGAGGCCTGGAGATTGCCCGGGCGTGTTGTGCCTATCACGAGACGCGGCGAGAGGGCGCCTAAGGGTGGACGCGTCAAGGTCTTCGATGCGGCAAACCGCGCGACGACATCGTCGGTTACGTTGAGACGGAAGTCGAGGCTCGGGAGAAAATTGTTGTAGGTATGCTTCTGGCTGACAGTCGTTGGGGAGCCGAGGACGGTGGTGTAGAGCGTCGGATCGCCACTGCTCACCAGGTCCTGCAGAGGCTGGGAGATGCCAAAGGCCGTGGTCTCGGTGTGCACGTAGCGCGCCCCGACCGTCAGCAACCAGGGCAGGCTGCCGACCTTTCCCTCGAAGCTGGCCTCGGCGTACAGCGAACCGATCTGTTCCTTGATCTGCGAGGAATTCGGTTGCTCGTGGATCTCATAACCATGGCTCGCGGCCAGTGTCGCCGCGGTGGTCCCCGGAGCAAGCCCCAGCGCGGCATCCCGCTCGGCGGCCGCCTGAGGTGATTCCAGAAATGCAATCAGCTGATTGATGTCGAACGTCTGCCACGCGGGCGGAATGGATATTTTGCCGCCAAGGTATCCGGAGCCTGCGTTGAAGCGGCTCAGGATACTGTCAGGCACGTCTGCGAAATAGCCGCAATACAGGCACAGGATGTTGTTGTCCGACACCCGGCTCGTCGTACCTTGCTTTTCGTGGGAATAGAACGCGCCGACTGAAATGCGCTTCAAAGGGGCCAGGTCCGGCTGCCAGCGGGCCTCGATTTTCTCTTCGAACAGCTCGTCCTCGAGATCCGCCCCGCCGCCAAGTGGCCCGCCACCCGAACCACGCAGTGTGAAATGCGCCTTGGGCAGGCTCGGATCGACGATATCCTGATCGGAAATGCCCGTAATGGAAGGCAGTCCATCCGCGCCATAATGGAGGGTATAGATGTCGTTGGTGTTCCGGAAACCGAGGACGGCCACATTGGTGCCCTCTGCGCCTCCGGAGGTGACACGCGACCACGATGAGTCGAGTGCCACGTTGAGAGAATCCTTCACGGCCCAGTTGACATTGAATCCCACAGCATAAGTATCGGTGGGGCGGTCGCGGACGGAGCGGATCGCATCGACCGCGGCGTCGACGGTTTGCGTAATGCTCGTGGCCGTCCTGTTTTGGTCGAAGGTGGCAGCGGTAATGATCGATGGCGTGACGAAGAAGCCGAGCGTGTTGGACTGTGAAAGCACATGGAACGAGTCGTACATGCCATCCAGGGTCAGTCGTAGACTCTCAGTCGGCTGGAACTGCAAAGTTGCGTTGATATTGGTGCGTTTGCGATCTTCATCGACAGGGCTGATGTTGAGATTCTGGGGGATGAAGAACTGATCGTCTGCCGCGTAACCTGCCGCCGCGAGGTCGCCCGCGATGAGTGTCAGACTATCGCGCGGAGCGGTGAGATACCCGTCCGTGAGGAATCTCTCAACGCGATTCCTTCTGCGTTGATAGGACGCCGATACCAGTAAACCCGCACGATTGTCCGCAAACGTGTCACTGACCATCCCGAACAGCTCTGGTGTCACGGTCCGCGCCAGATCTTCATACAGGGCCTTGACGGAGGAAATCGCCTTGAAGCCGCCGATGTCGAGCGGCCTCGGGGTATGCATTACGATCGTGGAGCCGATGCCGCCTTCTTCGAGAGCCGCAGGTGCGCTCTTGTACACATCCACGCGCGAGATCAGCTCGGCGGGCAGAACATCGAAATTGAACGAGCGCGCTCCCGTGTCCGATACGATGCGGCGGCCGTTCAGAAGAACGGTATTGAACTGCGGTCCAAACCCGCGGACGGTGATCGCCTGGCCTTCACCACCACTGCGGTCTATCGATACCCCCGTAATGCGCTGTAACGATTCGGCGATATTGGTATCCGGGAACTTGCCGAGACTCTCCGAAGCGATCGAGTCCACGATCACGTCGGAATTGCGTTTGATCTCCATCGCTTGGCGCAAGCTACTGCGAATGCCGGTAACAATAACCTCTTCCAGGGGGGCATCCTGCGCCTTCGGGTCGGACGCCTGCGCGAACACCTGATTGTTGTTTGCCAGCCCGAATAGGATTGCCGATAGAACAGTCGCCAGCCTGACATCTCGCGCATCTGCTCGCCGCCCGTTCCCGTGGACGCCCATATGGCTCTCCCTTTTTTTGTCTTGCGACGTAGTCTAGAGCGTATGTGTTCCTCGAAATGCTCTCCGATGATTTAGGAGCCCGATCCGATTCGAGAAGCCTAAGCGGAGGATCCATAACGGTCTAATGAATTAATTGTGGACAACCATACAACTATCGTTATGGCGGCCGTGCTGTGCCATAGCCGGTGAGCCACCCGCGAAGTTGGGCCTTGTCCTAACCCAAGTACCGGCCGCAATGCGCCGGCACCCGGCGACGATGCGCGAAACGATACGCTGAATGTCTCTGTCGCTCAGCATCAGGCGATCTTGTAGCTCACGACCAGCAGGAGGGGTTGCACCTTGGTGATCGACACAGGATTCGCGGCGCTACCGGTCGGCCCGAACGTGGCGTTGGCGATCTGTGTGCCTGGGGCCGGCACCGCGGTCGGCATCTTGTTGATCAAGATATCGGTGATAGACGGAGCGCCCAGATTGGAGAATGGGAAGACATTGGCCAGACATTGGCCAGAGGAGGCAATGTGAGCAGCTGCTGCGTGGCTGCAGGGTCAGCCGGATTGGAGAACGCGTAGAAGGCATCGCTGAAACTGTTGCGGACGCTCAGAAGGAACTGCGGCGGGCCTGAAGGCTTGAGCGCGTCCGAGCTGCTTCACACGATCAATTGACCGAAGGAAGTTCGAAGATGGGTTGCCCCAGGTTTCTAGGTGCCGTTACAAGGCGAATGTCGGCGGTTCGATCCCGTCAGCGCGCACCAACCTACCGTCCCACGGTGTCTCGACCCGATGCAGATGAATTTCGCAGACGTTGTCTGCGGCATCTGCCATTCCCAGATCCTGCTGAACGATATCGGCCGCGCCGTAACCGGGCACGATGGCCGCCACCGGTTCTCCGAGTGCAGCCGAGATGTTCCAGGCGAAAGCCACTGAGCCTAGAGCGGAGCTCCCGACTCCGGTGATGGAAACCGTCCGGATGGCCGGGTCGCGATTCTTCACATGCATCAGAAAATTCCTCACATCGTCGAAAGGCGTGACGTACGCAGGTCCTTTTGCACTCACGACCAGGATCGAGCCTTCGGGATTGGACAGCGCGTCGAGGTCGAGAATCCGCAACGCGTCGGCCATGTCACCGCCGCGCAATATCGCCTCATCTTCCGGGTCAGTGACCACGGATAGTCCGCATGCGTGCAGGTCCGCTATGAGCGAGTTGACGTCATAGAAGGCTACATCGAGCACCGTATTGGTGAGTCTGAGAAGTCGAACCAGCGGCTCGACGAAGGAGCGAGGGACTTCAAACAAACTCAACTGATCAGTTGTGCGAATGTCAGGCATGGCAGTTCTCCCTGAGTGGGGATTGTTTTACCGCGTGGGGCCCGAATTTGCCACGTCCGCCGTTGTGTTTCAGCTGCACTGCGGTTGGGACCGGGATTCCGTGCCTGGTTCCTGGAACCGCGCAGGTTGTTGCTGCAAAGCAGTTTCGGAGATGCTTGGCGCTTGGTCTGACTCTTCACGTGAATTTGGCCGACAGCTTCCCAGTCGGTGAAGGTGCATATGGGCGGACAGCGGGTGGCATTCGTGACCGGCGGAACCGGGGGTATTGGAACTGCAATCTGCAAGCGACTGTCCGCAGCGAAGATCCGTGTAGCGGCCGGCTGCAGCATCAACTCCTTGCGTAAGAACCAGTGGCGCAATGATATGCAGGCGCAAGGCTATGAGGCCTTCGTCGTGGAAGTTGATGTCGCCTGCGGGAAATCGGCCAAGGCGGCACTCGAGCGCGTGAAATCTGAAATCGGCCCCGTCGACATCCTGGTGAACAACGCCGGCATCGCGCGCGACGGGTTCTTTCGAAAGATGGCGCAGGAGGACTGGGAGGCCGTCATTAACACCAACCTCAACTGCCTGTATTGCGTCACGAAACCGGTTGTCGACGACATGATCGAGCGGCGCTGGGGCCGCATCATCAACATTTCATCGGTGAACGGGCAGAAAGGTCAGGTTGGACAGACGAACTATGCAGCCGCGAAGGCGGGAATCCATGGCTTTACGATGTCGCTCGCCCGCGAAGTGGCGCATTGCAACGTAACGGTCAATACGGTTTCTCCGGGTTATATCGAGACCGATATGTTAGCGGGGCTTCGTGCTGACGTGCTCGATCGCATCCTGGACTCCATCCCTGTCAGGCGCCTTGGGAAGCCGGAGGAGGTGGCCTCGATCGTTGCGTGGCTTGCCTCGGATGAGGCGGGATTCGCAACGGGGGCCGACTTTCCCGTAAACGGCGGCATGCATATGTTCTGAAAACATCTGTCAGCCCCCGTTCTCACTCGTGAACGTAGTGTCCGGGGGAATCCTCCAGAGGGGAGTAGCCCGCCGCCGTGTTACCGACACTGGGCGGCAACATACGCTTGGGATTGGAATGCGCGCTCAGCCAGCGCTGCCATTCAGGCCACCACGAGCCGGGGTGGCGGGAAGCGCTTTGCGCCCATTCTTCAGGAGTCAGCGTCTCACTTCGATTGAGCCAGGTTGTCTTGCGATAGCGGCGTCTTGCGTTGACTTGTCCGCTGACGATCCCGGCATTATGGCCGCCACTGGTGAGCAGGAACGTGT
>Ga0307511_10000444_pt1 | contig 44383 bp, 39 predicted proteins | sample 13_EM_MG_FD_200266 | JGI IMG/M metagenome (GOLD analysis project Ga0307511, IMG submission 200266) | Populus trichocarpa ectomycorrhiza microbial communities from riparian zone in the Pacific Northwest, United States - 13_EM | ecosystem: Host-associated > Plants > Roots > Unclassified | place... | reverse complement strand
CGCGGCGTACGCGTGGGATGCCTGGCAGGGCGACACGGTGGTGGACTGGCCGTCGCCGAAGGCGATGTCGCAGGTGAAGGGCAGGTTCCAGGTGCTGGTCAGGTTGCCGTTGACGGTGACCGTGCCGCCGACCGGGGCCTGGGTGGCCGAGATGGTGAGGTTGTTGGCGGTCCAGCTGTCGGTGAACTCGTACGCGCCCCGGTCGTGGATTCCGTTGCCGGTGTTGGGAACGGTGGGGTCGTCCACCCGAGGGACGTTGTTGATGTCGGTGGCGAGCTCGCCGGGCGCGTCGGCGTTGGCGGAGTCGATCGCCGGCGAACCCTCGCGGAGCACGTGGTTGTCGCCCAGCTGCGGGTCGGAGTTCAGGTCGTGCCGGCCCTGACCGGTGGCGGCCGCGAAAGCGGCGGCGTCGGCGTAGTCGGCGCCGGCCCAGTTGTAGGCCGGGACACCGTTGTCTGGGTGGACCAGGTTGTAGTCGGCGGTGACGCCGGGACCCGCCGCCACGTCAACCTTCACGGCTGCGGCCGGACCCACCGGGCAGTGCGCCGTGGAGCTGCTGGAGAGCTGGGTGATGAGGTTGTTCTCCACGTGCACGCCCGGCGCGGCGCCGATGACGTTGACGGCCTGGTTGCACTGGCCCACGAAGGTGTTGCCGGTCACGGCGACGTCGACGGCCTGCTCCAGGTGCACGCCCGCGCCGCCGGAGCCGCCGAACACGTTGCCGGCGATGACATCGCCGTTGTCGTAGGCCCGGATGTGTTCGCCCTTGTAGGTGTCGATCTCGTTCCTGGTGATGGTGAGGTGGTTGTTGTGGACCACGAACAGGCCACCGCCGCCGGCCGCGTCGGCCTCGAACGTGTTGTGGTCGAAGGTGACCCGGCTGGTGTTGCTGGCGATCACGGCCCACCCGCCGCCGGTGACGGGGACATGCAGGTTGCGCAGCACCACGTCGTGGTTGTCGATCGACCACAGCGGGATGTCCCGCGTGCCGGGCCCGCCGGGGCCGTCGTCGTCGCCGGAGCCCTCGACGATGATCGGCGCGTCGGGCGTGCCGGAGTGCTCCAGCTGCATCTCGCCCGCGTGGCCGGTGATCTCGATGGTCTGGCCCGGCTGCACGACGTTCGCGGCGGCCTGGGCGGTGCACAACGGCAGCGCCGCCGTGCCGCCGTCAGTGTCCGAACAGGACACTCCGGTGGCGTTGACGTAGAGCGTGCTGGATGGAGCCGCCGCGGCGACCGCTGGAACGGTCAGCCCGAAGCCGACCACGGCCGCGACGACGGCGGTGAGTCTGGTGCGCGCAGCACTGCGACTCATGTGATGCCCTCCCCTTGATCACATGTGTTACCGGATGAGACGGTCAGGCGGCGATGTAGGTCCCCGTGAAGTAGCCGGACACGTCGACGACCAGGTCCGTGGTGGAGCTGACGTAGAAGTTCTCCGGCGCGGCCCCGCTGTCGCTGTTCTGCACCTGGGCGATGAGGAGGTTGGCCACGGTCTGCCCGGCGGCGAAGTTCAGGTTCGACGTGGACGGCCGGTCGGCGCCGCTCGGGTAGGCGGTGAGGAATCCGGCCGCGGCGGGGTTGGCCACGGTGACGCCGAGCCCCCGTCCGTGGTGGCGGTGATGGTGGGCGTGAAGGTCCCGCCGGCCGGCACGACGGTGACGGTGTTGGTGTAGTCGTAGCTCAGGTCGCCGTCGTTGTGGGCCTTGGTGGTGATGGTGTATGTGCCGGTCGCGGCGTACGCGTGGGATGCCTGGCAGGGCGACACGGTGGTGGACTGGCCGTCGCCGAAGGCGATGTCGCAGGTGAAGGGCAGGTTCCAGGTGCTGGTCAGGTTGCCGTTGACGGTGACCGTGCCGTCGACCGGGGCCTGGGTGGCCGAGACGGTGAGGTCGTTGGCGGTCCAGCTGTCGATGAACTCGAACGCGCCCTGGTCGTGGATGCTGTTGCCGGTGTTGGGCACCGTGGGGTCGTCGACCCGCTGGTATCCGTAGAAGTCCTGCTGGAGCTCGCCCGGCGCGTCGGCGTTGGCCGAGTCGATCGCCGGCGAGCCCTCGTAGAGCACAGGGTTGTAGTCCTGTGGGCGCAGCAGCGGGTCGGAGTTCAGGTCGTGGCGGCCCTGGCCGGTGGCGGTGGCGAGCGCGGCGGCGTCGGCGTAGCCGGTGCCGGCCCAGGAGTAGGCCTGGACCTTCGAGTCGGTGTAGACCAGGTTGTAGTCGGCCGTCACGCCGGCGCCGGCGGTCGCGTCCACGCTCACTGCCGCGGTCTCCCCGGCGGCACAGTGCGATGAGCTGCTGTTGTCGTGCACGTAGGCGACGATGTTGTTCTCGATGCTGACGCCCGGGGACGCGCCGGTGACGGTGACGCCGTGGTCGCACGCCCCGACGACGGTGTTGCTGGTCGCCGCGACCCCGGGGGCCTGGTTCAGCACGATGCCCGTTCCGTCGCTGCTTCCGTGCAGCACGTTGCCCGCGATGACGTTGTCGCCGTCACCGCCGTCGACCTCGATGTGCGGGCCAGTGTTGCCGTTGACGATGCTGAGCTCGTTCCTGATCACGGAGACGTGCGACGAGTGGCCGGTGACGACGGTCTGGCCCATGATCGTCAGCCCGCGCACGACGATGTCGTGGCTGTCGGCGATGGTCAGGGCCGTTCCGCCGCCGCCGATACCCCAGATGCCGCCGGGATAGCCGTTCGGGTTGTAGCCCTGGAAGACGATCGGCGCGTCGGCGGTGCCGGAGCGTCGGATCACCGTCGGGCTCGAGCCACCGGCGATCATCACGGTCTGCCCGGGGTTGACGATGTCCGCGGCCTTCTGGACCGTGCAGAACGGCATCGCCTGGGTGCCGGTGCCGGTGTCCGAGCAGGTCGAGTGGTACCCGGCGTCGACGTAGAGCGTGTCGACCGGATCGGCCGCGGCGACGCCCGGCGCGACGGCCACCAGTCCTAACGCCGCTACCGCGGCGGCAACTCTTCGGCGCGCAGCAGTGCTGCCCATGTGACGCCCTCCCCTTGATCACATGCGGTCCTGAGCGGAGAGTAGTGCTCAGCTGAGATAGTCGGCAACCGGCCCGAGGGTGACGAGGCCGCTGCCGGCGCCGGCAAGTTCCGCGCCGGCCGGGGCGACGCGGTCGCGCCACGTGGTCAGCAGCGGCCGGTCGTCGACCGCGCGGGCCGCGATGATCTGGAGACAGCACAGGAGCTCGTACATCAGGTCGGCCGGCGGCTCGGGGGCGGTGTGCAGCGCGTCCCGAGCGGCGGCGCGATCTCCGTTGTCCAGCAAGAAGAAGGGCTCGATCCACGGCCGGTACGGACCCCAGTCGGCCGCGGGATCGGCTCGGCGGTCAAGGCAGAACAGGGCCAGCGGCAGCAAACCCCGTTCCACGCCAGGCATTCCGGTGCCGCGCAGCAGGGCTGCAGCTTCGCGGTAGGCCGAATCGGAGTGGGTGAGCATGGCTTGGAACCAGGTCGTGAACACGCCGACCAGCGGCAGTTCATGTTGTGTGGCAAGGTGATCCGCGGCAGCGGCATGCTCGGCGGCGGTGTCGAAGTCGGCCAGCGCGCTGCGGGCTTGCAGCCGGATGAGGTGGCCGAGCACCGCGAAGGTCGGCAGGTCGTGCCGGGTGGCGAGGTCGATCAGCTCGACGCCGATCGCGTCCCGCTGCGGGGCCATGCCGGCCCGGGTGCAGGACTGCATGAACCGGCCGTTGAGGGCGAAGGCCAGCAGCGCCGGATCCCCGAGATCACGGGCGATTTCCTCGGCCTCACAAGCGGCAGCGGGCCCGCGCGGCGAGCGGGTGCCCCGCATCTCCAAGGCGACCGTCGCAAGTAGACGACAGCGGGCGGCGGGATTGCCCGGCAGCGCGGCCAAAGTGCGCTCGGCGGCGGCGACGATCCGTCCAGCCTGCACGAGATCGTCGCTACGGGTCCAGATCGCCGGCACGTCGTACGCGCCGATCACCCGCGCCGTCAACGACGGGTCGCCGAACTCCTCGGCGGCGGAAACGGCCGCGAGCCGGTGTTCCTGCGCCGCGTGCAGGCCGCCGGTGACCGCCAGTGTCCGAAGTAGACCGACGGTCGACTCCAGTCGGGCCCGCGAGCCGGCGGCCACCGTCCGCTCATACGCCTCGGCCGCCCGCGTCCACAGCCCGGTCGGATCCAGCCGGGGATCCTGGGCCAGCACATCGGCCTCCAGCCGCCGCAGGCGAGGCCCGGGATCGAGGCCCAACTGGTCGGCCAGCATCGCTCGGGCCCGCCGCAGCACCGCCAGCGCGTCGGCCTGCCGTCCCGCCTGGTACAGGGCGAGCGCCAGCAGCCGCCAGCCCTCCTCCCGCCACGGATGTTCCGTCACGTGGGCGTCCAGATCGGGCACGGCCTCGGCCGCCGCCCCGGCGGCGATCCGTTGCTCGGCAAGACGTTCGATGGCCCGCAGCCGCAACTCGGCCAGTCGGGACCGTTCGACCGAGGCCCACGGCTGCGACGCGAACTCGGCGTAGGCCGGCCCGCGCCACAACGCCAACGCCTCTGGAATCCGGTTAGCAGCCAGGGATTCGAACTCCCAGGCGTCCACATCCGTGGCCAGCAGGGCATAACCGGGCCCGTCGGTGACCAGCAGCCGAGGCGGCGTCCGCGCCGGCCGCGAAGGCTCCAACACCCGTCGCAGATCCCCGACAAACGTCTGCACGGCACCGACCGCGCCAGCCGGCGGGTCTTCCCACAGGTCCGCCACCAGCCGCGAGACCGGCACGACCCGGCGGCGGGCGAGGACCAGCCGGGCCAGCACGGCCCGGTGCCGCGGCCCCTTCAACGCCAGCGGCCGGCCGTCGGCCCAGGCGGCGACCGGCCCGAGCACGCCGAACCGGAGTTGCTGATCGGATGCTGATTCGCGGCCGGCAGGGTCGTGCACATGACCACTATCCTCGGCTTCGAAGCGCGGCGCATTCCCGTCGCCGACAGCGTCTCGCTGCACGTCGCGGTGGGCGGCAGCGGCCGGCCGATCGTGCTGCTGCACGGGTTCCCGCAGACCCACCTGATGTGGCGGCACGTGGCCGCGGACCTGGCCGCCGACCACACGGTGATCTGCCCCGACCTGCGCGGATACGGGGCCAGCGACAAGCCGGCGCACGGCTACGACAAGCGCACGATGGCCGCCGACATCGTCGCCGTCGCCGCCGCGCTCGGCCACCACGAGTTCGCGCTGGCCGGGCATGACCGCGGCGCCCTGGTCGCCTTCCGGGCCGGCCTCGACCACCCCGACAAGATCACCCGCCTGACCTGCCTGGACGTGCTGCCCACGCTGGACATGTGGGACGTCATGCGGGGCGCGGCCGCCGCGGTCGGCTTCCACCTGTACCTGATGGCCCAGCCGCCGGGCCTGCCCGAGCGGCTGATCTCCGCCGCCCCTGACGCGTTCTTCGGGCACTTCCTGGACGCCTGGGCCCGCGATCCCCAGGCCATCCCGCCCGAGATCCGGGCCCACTACCTGGCCGCCTGCCGCGACGCCGTGCCGTCGATCGTGGCCGACTTCCGCGCAACCGCCACGATCGACGTGGAGCATGATCAACTAGATAAAGGCCAGCAGCTCCAGATGCCGGTCACCGTGCTGCAGCAGGACTGGGGCTTCGGCGGCGAGGACCGCTGGCGGGCCTGGGCCCCGAAACTCGACCACCGCACCGTGAACTGCGGGCACTTCATGGCCGAGGAGGATCCGAAGCTGATCGCCGACGTGCTCAGGGCTTGAGCGCCCGGATCTCGGCGACCACGTCCGCCCCGGACGGCGCGGTGTCGGGATCCACCAGCCATTGCAGCATCAGGCCGGTCAGGATGGCGTTCGGCACCGAGCCGCCGAGCCCCTCGCGGGCCTCGCGCTGCCCGGCGGCCAGGTGCTGGCGCACCTCCTCGTTCCGCTCGGCCACCGCGATCGCCTCCAGCTGGGCCACCCACAGCGGCCGGTGCGTGGTGAACGTGTCGATCAGCGCCTGCCACCGCTGGTCCGGGTCCACGTCGGCCAGCCGGCGCGCCATCTCGTCGCCCAGCTCGTCCATGGCCGCCATCAGCGCCTGCGAGAGCAGCGCCTCCCGGGAGCCGAAGTGGTAGCCGATGGCCGCGTGGTTGACGCCGGCGGCCGCGGCGATGTCGCGGACGGTGGTCCGTGCCCAGCCGCGTTCGATCAGGCACTGCCTGGCCCCGGCCAGCAGGTCCTCACGGTTGCCCATGGGCCTGAGCCTAGCCCAGCGGTGAACCAGATGGTTTATCCAAATGGATTGACCAAATGGATAAGACCGGGCTACGGTCGGCGCCATGACCAAGGTGCTGATCTCCGGAGCGAGCGTGGCCGGCCCCGCCCTCGCCTACTTCCTGACCGCCGCCGGCTACCACGTGACCGTCGTCGAACGGGCCCTCGACCTGCGCGACAGCGGCTACGCCGTCGACTTCCGCGGGGACGCCTTCGCGGTGCTGGCCGACCTGGGCATCGAGGACCGGGTCCGGGGTCTCGACACCCGGATGCGGGGCACCACCGTGGTGGACAAGGCCGGGCGGCCGATCGGCGAGCTGCCGAGGGAGGTGTTCTCCAGCGACCTGGAGGTGCCCAAGCGGGAGCTGACCCGGCTGCTGCACGAGGTCACCGCCGACCGGGTGCGCTACGTGTTCGGCGACTCGATCACGTCCATTCGGGACGGTCACGTCGAGTTCGAGCGCGGGCCGGCCGCCGAGTACGACCTGGTGATCGGCGCGGACGGCGTGCGCTCCAACGTCCGCCGGCTGGTGTTCGGGCCGGATGGCCTGGTGCACCTGGGCATGTCCGGCGTCGGCTTCAGCCTGCCCAACCACCTCGGGCTCGACCACGGTGGACTGCTCTGGCAGCACAACGGCGCGGCGGTCTACCTGTGCAGCGCCGCCGAGCCGGAGCGGCTGACCGTCGGCATGTCGTTCGCCACCGATTCACCTAAGCTGGAACGCCGGCCCCGGGCCGAGCAGGAGGCCGCCGTCCGAGCTGCCTTCGCCGGCTACGGTTGGGAAATCCCGGACCTGCTCGACGCGATGGCCACCGCCGACGACTTCCGGTTCGACTCCACCTGCCAGGTGCGGATCGACCGCTGGTCCCGCGGCCGGGTGGCGTTGGTCGGCGACGCCGGCTACTGCGCGGCCCCGACCAGCGGCATGGGCACCTCGCAGGCGTTGACCGGCGCCCGGACGCTGGCCCGGCTCCTGGTCTCGTCGGACGACCACGAGGCCGCCTTCGCGGCGTACGAACGTGAACTCCGCCCGTACGTGGCCGAGAACCAGGAGCTCGGCCGGGCGCACGCTCAGAGCTTGACGGCGACGCCCGCGTAGCCGGCGTTCGGCGTCCTGGACTCCGGGCCGGCGTCGGTCGGATCCGGCCGCCAGTCGGGAATCCACACCACGCCCGGCTCGACCAGTTGCCACCCGTCGAACAGGTCCTCGACCTCGGGGCGGGTGCGCAGCCGGACCTGGGCCACCGACTTCTCGTACATTTCGCGGGTCCGGTGCAGGTGCTCGTCCGGCATGCCCTCGGTGTTCGGGCTGCCGTGCGCGACGGCCAGCATGCTGCCGGCCGGCAGGGCGTCCCGGAACCGGGCCAGCACGCCGGCCGGGTCGTCCTCGTCGTGAATGAAGTGCAGGATCATGATCAGCATGACCGCGACCGGCCGGTCCAGGTCGAGCGTGTCCCGCACCTCGGGACTGGCCAGGATGTCCTCGGGCGCGCGCAGATCGGCTCGCAGCACCGTGGTCGTCGGGTCGCCGTCCAGCATCTGGCGGGTGTGGCTGACCGCCACCGGATCGGTGTCCACGTACACCACCCGCGCCTGCGGGTCGGCCGCGCGGGCGATCTCGTGCACGTTGCCGACGGTCGGGATGCCCGAGCCGATGTCCAGGAACTGCGTCACCCCGGCGGCCGCGCACATCCGCACCGCCCGCCGCAGGAACGCCCGGCTGGCCTGGGCCATCCGCGGCCCCTCGGGCATCAGCCGCAGCATCTGCTTGGCCACCTCGCGGTCCACCGCGAAGTTGTGCGAGCCGTCCAGGAACCAGTCCCAGATCCGGCTGATGCTGGGCTGCTCGATGTCCACGTCGGGCGGGGCCCAGCTCGGTCGCTCCATGGCGGCCACCCTAGCGGTCGATCACCGCGATCGGCTCGCCGATCGGTCACGGTCTGAACGTCCATGTGGCCCAGTGGATTCCGTCACTGCACGCGGCGGCGCGCCGACCGTGCGTGGTCGTTGCACAACGGTGCCCACATATGGTCGACGATGCCCGATCACGTCGGTACCTTCTGTGTGCCGACGCGCGACACGTCGAGGCGACTGGGGGATTGCCCACCGGACACTGACGTCCGGCACGGTCGCGCGGGCCGCCCCGTCCGCAACCCTCGCGCCGGTGCGATGCCCAAGAGAAGGAGCGTTACGTTGTCGCCGGTCAACTCGCCCGCCCCAGTCGCAACCCTGACCTCGCTGAGACCGCTGCGTGACGGGTTCGACACGCCGCGTTCCCGTCCGATCGACGACGGCCTCGTCGGCGACCACTCGGTCCTGCGCCGGTACTGCGCGCCGTGGCTGCCGACCGTGCTCGGCGGCTGGTCGGCGTTCACCACGCTGGTGCTGATCGACCACATGCGACAGTCCATTTCGATGGCGATGGCCCGCCGGGCCAACTTCAACGAGTTCCGTCAGCTCACCCGCGGCGTGCTGGTGGCCGTCTTCGGCGACACCGAGCAGGTCGAGGCCCAGCGCAAGGGAGCCTGGGAAGCGCATTCCCGGCTGCGCGGGGTGGACGCCGACGGTCGCGAGTGGACGGCCAACGACCCGGAGCTGACGACCCGCGTCTACACCGTGCTCATCCATCATCTGCTTGCCGCGCAGGAGAGGCAGCTCGGCCCGCTCAGTGAGTCCGAAAGGGACGATTACTGCGCGGACGCGGTGCGCACGGTCGGCTACGTCTTCGGCACCATGCCGGTCCTGCCCGGCACCCACGCCGGGCTGGAGGCGGAGTACGCCAGCATCATCGCCAACGAGCTGACGGTGACGCCGCAGGCGCACGAGGTGTTCGAGGAGAACCGGGCGCTGCGGGTGAAGGACATCCCGATGGAGGAGCTGGTGGCGGCCACCGCCGACCTGCTCGACCCGGAGGTGGCGGCGGTCTTCGGCGTCGACCGCTCGCAGGTCGTGGACCTGCCGCGGCTCGACCTGGCCACGCTGACCGAGGAGGACCTGCTGCCGATCGCCGCTCTCAGGCGCTGACGTCGCGGCCCCAGTCGATGTGGTGCAGGTGCAGCCAGTCGACGTCGGGACGACGGGTGCGCCGGGTGACGGCCCGGTCACGCAGCAGTCGCCGCAACGGCCCGGGCAGGCGCGGCCCGTGCCGGCGGAAACCGGTCCGCACCACACGTTCCACCCGCTCGCGGCGGAGCCGCTCGTAGGCGTGCAGCGCGGCCGTGGTGTCCGGGATGTCGCGCAGGCACATGGCCAGCGTGACGGCGTCCTCGATGGCCATGGACGCGCCCTGCGTGGTGGACGGCGAGGCCACGTGCAGCGCGTCGCCGACCAGTGTCATGCCGGCGCGCGACCAAGTCGGCACGGTCGGCAGCTGGAAGCAGGCGGTGGCCGTGAGGCGGTCGTCGGCGGTGGCCCGGATCGCTTGTATGGTGCCGATCTGCTCGCCGGCGAACAGGTCGCCGAGCCGACGCCGCAGCTCAGCCGGCGAGGCGCCGGCCAGGTCCCGTTCGCCGCACGGCACATTGGCGAACCACCAGGTCTCGCCGTCCGGGGCGGTGATGTGCCCGCAGGTGGCCCGGCGGCCGAAGTACATGTAGTAGGAGTCCCGGTCGCTGGCCGGCGGCGCGTCGCGGACCGCGCCCATCACGATGTTCCAACCGGTGTACTCCGGCGGCGGCGCCTTCGGGTCGATCAGGGACCGGGTGGTCGAGCGCACGCCGTCGGCGCCGATCAGCAGGTCCCCGCCGACACTGGTGTCGTCGGCGAAGAACGCCGTCACGCCGCCGTGGTGGCGCACCCCGACCAGCCGCTTGCCGTGCTCGATCTCGACGCCGCGCCGCAGCGCCTCGTCGGCCAGCGCCCGGTACAGCTCGGCGCGGCGCATCGTGCGCGGGCCGTGGTCGGGATCGGGCGTGGGAATGGTGAGCACGCCCAGCCCGTGGTCGTGACTGTCGCGCATGCGGACGTGTCTAGAGGCGAAGGACCGTTCCAGCACGAGGTGTTCGGCGTCGATGGCCCGCAGCGCGTCCCGGCCGTTGGCCATGATCGTCAGGAACGCGCCCCGGCCGTCGGCGGCGACCGGGTGCGCCTCGCACACGGTGGCGCGCAGCCCGGCCTGGCGCAGGGCGATGGCCGTCGTCAGGCCGGCGACACCGCCGCCGATGATCAGGATTCGGCTCACTGCGGCACCTCGCTAGCGCTCGGTGTCCGCGTTCGCGGACGCTCTGCGCTGAATGACTCGCTCGCAAGCTCGCTCATGCGCGGCACCTCGCTAGCGCTCGGTGTCCGCGTTCGCGGACGCTCTGCGCTGGATGATTCGCTCGCGAGCTCGCTCATGCGCTGCACCTCGCTAGCGCCCGGTGTCCGCGTTCGGGGGCGCTCTGCGCTGAATGACTCGCTCGCGAGCTCGCTCATGCCGGTCGCAGTTCCCGGGACAGCGCGACGAGTTCACGGACATCGGACTCCAGGCCGCCGTCGGCCGGCACCGCGAGCGGCCGCGCCTCGGCCGAGTCGTGCGGCGCCGACCGGTCGCCCAGCGCACCGCGCAGCCATGTGGCGAGCGCGGCCGGATCGGCCGGGCTGTCGGCGCCCAGTCGGCCGCTGGCCCGCACCAGGCCGTCCCGGCACTCGATCACCCGGCGGTAGAAGCGGCGGTTCACCGCCCGCACGCTCAGCACGTCCCGCCAGGCGCTGGCCGGCGCGCGGTTGAGGGCGTCCTCCGGGAACGCCTGGTGCAGCATCGTCCACAGTGGACGGAGTTGGTGGTAGTCCCGCAGGTGCCGCCACCACACCTTGGCCGCCACCCAGCGGACCCGGGCCCCCGGCACGACAAAACCGGCCAGGATCACCAGGTTGCCGACGGCCACCACCGGGCTCGGCAGCTCCAGCGCGATCGCCGTGTCCGGCCGGGCCAGCCGGATCACCATGGACACCGCGATCAGCGCCGAGCCGAGGCCGATCACCGCCAGCCCGGCCGACGCCACCGTCAACCCCCAGGACAGCCAGCGCTGGGTGATCCGGGTGTGCCGGTTCATCCACACGATGCAGGTGATCACGCCGTAGACGGTGTAGGCGTTGGCGACAAAGCGAAACGCGTCCATCGTGGGCCGCGGGTAGGCGGTCGGGGCGAGCGACTGCGGCACCGTCGCGGCCAGCATGCCCAGCACCACCAGCGTGAGCACCAGCCGCACCGCCTCCCGCGCCGCCTGCCGCCAGGCCTTTCTCCCTTGCCCGGCCGAGAAGACGAACACGCAGATCAGCGAGTACAGCATGGTCAGCAGCAGCGCGTCGCCCAGCCACATCAGCCAGATCGGGCCCGAGCCGGAGACCCCGGCCTCGATGCCCACGCCGGCCTGCGGCTGCACCGCGAAGGCCATCGCCGACAGCAGGAAACAGGCCACCACGAACCACAGCGAGATCCGCTGCGGGGTGCGGGCCAGCTGCGCGCCCTTCCAGATGCCCAGGACGGCCGCGGCGTACACCTGGAGCGAGACGTCCGGGCTCACAGCCAGCCCAGCCGGTCGCTCAGCGCGGCGTCGACACCCTCGGCCGCGTCGGAACTCTGCGGGATGCGCATCGCGTCCAGGATCGACGCCCACTCCAGGATGATCGTCGCCACGGTCTCCGCCTCCCGCTCCTCGCGCTGGTCGTAGGCGGTCCGGCAGCGCAGCGTGTCCGGCGGCTCCGGCAGCTCGGCCGCCGGGCCGGCCAGCAGCTCGGACAGCTCGCCCGCGCCCTCGTCGGACGGGTGGTCGGCCAGGATGTGTCCGACCTCGTGCAGGATGATGTGCCGCTGGTGCGGCTTGGTGGTGTGCTCCTGGAAGACGATGAAGTCGGCGTTGCGGCCCTTGAACCACAGCCCGAACGGCCCGTCGGCCCACAGCGGGTAGGGGACCAGCTTGATCGGCCGGCCGCGCACCACCGCCAGCCGGGCGCAGAACTCGTGCACGTCCAGCGGCGGCTGCACGTCCAGCTCGCGCAGCAGGCCGCGGCAGCGCCGGCGCAGTTCGCGCTCGCTGGACCCGTTGTCGCGACGGGGAGAACGCATCGGCCGCTCAGCCCCCGCCGCCGGGATCGATCACTTCGATCATCTCCACCAGCATGCGCAGCCGGTCCGGGCTCATCCGGCCGGCCCGCATGGCGATGGCCCGCACCTGCTCGGCCCGCTCCGGCAGCGCGTCGTCACCCGGGCCGTCGGCCGGCTCGTCGCCGTCGGCCAGCAGCCAGGCCGCGGTCACCCGGGGCGCGCCGTCCGCGCGGTGGTCGTCGAAGAACTTGGCGATGGCCCGGACCTTCTCCATGGTCGGATTGGCCTTGCCCTCGCGGACCTTCCACAGCGTCACACGGGAGATGGAGATCGGGTGGGACGGGTCGTCGCTGATCGCCGCGGCCACCTCGGGCGTGGAATAGCGCACCGGCCGGCCGCGCTTGTCCACGGCCTTCACGGTGGTGTTGAACAGGTGGTTGAGCCGGCGGGCCAAGGCGAACTCCGGCTGCGCGGCCCCCTCGCGATCCACGGCGCCTCCCTCGTTGCGTGGAACGAGGCCGATGTTAACCAGGGAAGCGAATCCGACGCTAGATGACTAGGCTATCTGAGTGAACCGCCAGGGAATCGGTTAATTATATTGTAGCGTGAGTGGCGTTCGGGTCGTCCGGGTTCACTCCCGGGGTCGTGCGGGCTCCCTGGGGGCGAGCCCGCCGGCGGGCGGCTCCGTGCGCACCATGCCGGCTGCTCCGGGGGGAGGCCGCACGGTTGGGGAGGAGGCGCGCGGGGCCGCCGTCGAACGGCGGTCGGGGGGTGCTGCCCTGCTACGAAGCCGCCCCCTGGATGAGGCCCTGTTGGACGGCGGCCATGATGGCCTGGGCCCGGTTGCTGGCGCCGAGCTTGTCATAGAGCCGGGTGACGTAGGTCTTCGCGGTGGACTGGCTGACGTACATCCGGCCGGCGATCGCGGGCACGGAGAGCCCGTGGCTGAGCAGTCGCAGGGCTTCTCGCTCGCGTGGACTGAGACCGGTCCGGGCCCCGGCGTCCCGCTGGCGGGCGAAGGCGCCGGCCAGGCCGCTCGCGGTGAAGCAGGAGGCGGCGACGGAGGCGTGCCGCACCGCGCCGAGCACCTCGCTGGTGGGGGCGGTCTTCGGCACGAACGCGGAGGCGCCGGTCTCCATGGCCCGGAACAGCACGTCGTCCTCGCCGCGGGAGGTCAGCACGACGATGCCCAGCTCCGGGTCGCGGTCCCGGAGTTCGCGGGCGAGGCGGATGCCGTCGGTGTCGGGCAGGCTGATGGCCAGCGTGACGACGGCGGGCCGTTTGGTGGCGACCAGCCGGATCGCCTCCGCGCCCGAGCAGGCCTCACCGACGAACTCCATGTCCGGCTGCTGCTCGATCAGCCGGGCCAGCCCGTAGCGGACGAGCGTGTGCTCCTCGATGACTGCGGTTCTGATCACCATGGGCTTGCCGTCCTGTCCGGGTGGTGCGTGGTGCACTCTTCATCGCAACGGCGCAGCGTGTGCTACACCATTTGACGAGTTCACAGCTGGACGGGGGTGGCCGGTGGCCGTGTTGCTGATCTTCGTTGGGCTGTTCGGGCTGGTCGTGGGCTCGTTTCTGAACGTCGTCATCCACCGCGTGCCGGCCGGCGTCTCGGTCGTCTCGCCGCCGTCGGCGTGTCCGAACTGTGATGTGAGGATCCGTGCACGGCACAATCTGCCGGTCGTCGGGTGGCTGCTGCTGCGCGGCCGGTGCGCCGACTGCGGCGAGCCGATCAGCGTGCGTTACCCGCTCGTGGAGCTGCTGACCGGCCTGCTGTTCGTGGCGATGGCGCTGCGGCTGGCACTCCCGGATCTGCCGGCATTCCTCTACTTCACGGCGATCGGCGTCGCGCTGTCGGCGATCGACCTGGACACCAGGCGGCTGCCGAACGCCATCGTGCTGCCGTCCTATCCGGTCATCGCGGTGCTGCTGACCGCATCCGCGGCCTACCAAGGGGATTTCTGGCCGCTGCTGCGAGCCGGACTCGGCGGGCTGGCCCTGTTCGCGTTCTTCGTGGTGCTCGCCGTGGCGCATCCGGCCGGCATGGGCTTCGGCGACGTCAAACTGGCCGGCCTGGTCGGCATGGTGCTCGGCTACCTGTCGTGGCGGGCGCTGCTGGTCGGCGGCTTCGCCGGCTTCCTGCTGGGCGCGGTCGTCGGCATCGCGGTCATCGCGCTCCGCAAAGGCGACCGCCGCACGGCATTGCCGTTCGGGCCGTTCATGGTCGCGGGCGCGCTACTGGCGGTGTTCACCGCCGACGCGCTCGCCGACGCGTACGTCGCGCTGCTGCACGCCTAGCGCCGGCTGGACCAGCTCAGCACCGAGATCTGCCGCCGGCCCGGCGCCGGTGTCGTCGGATCGGCGTCCACAATGGCCACCTTGGCGGTGAGCGCGGGCGTGCCACTCGGGGCGCAGGTGGCTGCCTTGGGACACACGTAGGCGGACAGGAAGACGCTCAGCACGAAGCCGGGGGAGTCGTCCGGGACCTCGATGACCGGTCCGGTGTAGCCGAAGCTGCCGGTCTCCTTCACCCACAGCGAGCGGGCGATCACGCCGAACCGGAACACCTGCTCGGTCGCGTTGTTCAGGGTCATGTCCAGCACCGCGTTCGGCGCGTAGGTGGTGCCCTGCACGTAGAACAGGCCGCCGGAGTTGTTGATGGTGGTGACCATCGCGCAGATGCTGGCGTTGCCGACGCCGGTGTAGGGGCCGGTGACGGTGCAGCCGTTCTCCGCCCGCAGCGCCGGCGCGACGTAGGTCAGGTCGAGCTGGATCGTGTCCAGTTGCTCGGTTCCCTTGTGTTTCACCGACGCCGCGTACGCCAGCTGCGCACCGCTGAACGTGCCGTTGTAGATCTGCTGGGCCAGCGTGCCGGTGCCGCCCTGGGAGACGTCGATCGTGTCCGTGTGCGACATCGTGTCGCCATAGGAGGGAACCGTGACGGTGTAGGCGGTCCCGCCGGTCGGAGTGACCTTGACCGAGAGATTGTCCTGAGTGGATCCGGCGGTGTTGCCGTGCACGACACGCAGGTTCGCCGACCGGAGGATCGATCCGGCGGGAATGGCCGCCTGCGGGCCGTAGCCGCCGAGCGTGACCGTGCCGGACTGGCTGCTGCTGCTGTTGGTGGTCCACGTGGCCAGGTTCCCGTCCACGTTGGCCAGGCTGGCCACGCTCGCGTTGGTGAAGTCGCCGGGCGTCACGCTGGTGGCCTTGGTCGTGGTCGCCGATGTCGTCTCCGCGCCGGAGGTCTGGCCGTACAGCGCGAGCGGCGGCTTGGTGGCGCTGTAGGTGCCGCAGATCTCGGCCTGCCCGGCCTTCACGGCCAGCTGGCTGTCGCCGCCGAAGATGAACTGCACGCCGACCGCGTGCGCGTCGTTGATCGGGTTGTCGCACGATCCCGGGATGGCGGCGGGCACTGGCGGCTGGGCGATGACGCCGCCGGCGGAGTTCACCGGCGTGCCGGCGACGAGGTAGCCGTCGTTGACGGTCCAGATGTCGCTGCCCGCGGTGAGCAGCGGATTCGGGCTGGTGCCGCCGTTGTGGAAGTCGAAGTAGTACGTGCCGGGCGTGAACCACCAGGTGCTGTGCTTGCACGCGCTGTTGCCGGCCATCATGGCCGACAGCCCGGCGGCGTCGTCGTAGTAGCCGGGCTGGAAGGTGATCACCGAGTTCGCCCTGGCGCACGCCGGCAGCGACTGGTGCGCCGGCACGGTGGTGATCGTGCTGGCGTAGCCGGGATCGTTGCCGAGCGTGTTGGCGGTGCTGCCGTAGCCGCACTGCGCGGCGGGGTTGCTCGTCACCGTGCCGGTGCAGGCGCCGCGCGCGTAGGCGGCCGCGTTGGTGACCAGGCTTCCGTTCACCACATGGATGTTGGAGTTGGAGAACACCACGCCGTGCACGTTGAACGCCGATCCGGTGGCCTGCTGGACGTTGACGCCGTCCTCGCCGGCAATCCGGCCGAGCGCCAGGATCGCCGTGCCGGGACGGTTGCACTGGGACAGCGACGGGCACTGGATCAGCACCTTGGCCGGGTCGGCCGCGCAGGTGACCGCGGCGGCGTCGGAGCCGGAGAAGTCGTTCAGCGTCAACGTGTCCGCGCTGCCGAAGCAGTGCTGGCCGGCGGCCGCGTCGTAGGAGCTGTTGCGCAGGTTGTTGATCGCCGCCTGCGCCGCGCCGTCGGCCTCGTACGCGGCGGAGGCCTGATCCCGCAACGCCAGCGTGGTGCGCAGGCTGGTGTCCGTGATGGACAGCAGGGCGCCCAGCACGAGGCCGAGCACCGTGACCACGACGAGCACCAGGACCAGCGCCGCGCCACTGTCGTCGCCGCGTCTCATGACTGCCTCCGCTGGCCGGTCAACGTGACCGGGTAGGGGTCGGCCGACGGCATGGTCACCGTGAAGGCCAGGGTCATCTGCTGGGGCACGGGGGTCGCCGTGCAGGAGCTGGAGCACGTCACCGCGGGCGTCGAGGTGTCGACGTTGTGGGCCAGCACCACATCCGAGCTCGGCGACGAGGACGCCACGCACTTCAGCCGGTGCAACTCGGCGCCGGACAGGTAGAACGCCACGACGTCGGTGTGCAGCACCGGCGATGCCCCGGAGTAGTCCCAGTCGTCGGACAGCAGCCGCAGCAGGGCGGTCGGCGTCGCGGCGGTGCCGCACGTGACACCGCCCGCGTTGTACGCGGCGTTCAACTGCACCGACGACAGAAAGGCGACCGTGCCGCTCGCCACACCGGCGGCCGAGTAGTCGCGGCGTCCGGTCGCGGCGAAGTCCTGGGCGAAGTAGGCGGCGCTGATCTGGGCGTCGTGCGACAGCTGCATCCGGGCCGAGGTCGCGTCCGTGTTGCGGAACGCCGCGATCAGCACGTTGCCCAGGCTGAGCACGATGACGCCCAGCACGGCGATCGCGATCAGCAGTTCGATCAGGGTGAAGCCGGCGTCACCGCGGGTGTGGTTCAGGCGCATGGCGAATCCGAGAGTCCGCAGGGCTTGCGCACCACGACCACCAGCTGCTCGCTGGCCCGGCCGTCCGCGCTCGCCACCTGGATGGTCAGTTGTTGCAGGCCGGTGTCGGCCGCGCAGCTCGACTGCCAGGCCGAACCGTCCCAGTACCGCACCGAGGCCACCGACTTGGCATAGCCCGAGGGTGCGGTGAAGCCGGCCGGGGCGACGTAGCTGGCCGGCGTCGCGCAGGCGACGTAGCCGCCGCCGTCCACCGTGTTGGTGATCGCCTCGCCGTAGTCCCGCACGGCCGCCGAGGCGGTGGCCTGCTTGCGATGCACGTCCGACAGCTGGACGCTGTTCACCAGCATGCCGATCACCGCGACCATCGCGACGCCCATGATGACCACGGCGATCAGCAGCTCCAGGAGGGTCTCGCCCCGGTCGCCGCGCACCGTCACACCTGCACCTGGTTGAAGATGCCGTACATGGCCGACACCAGCGCGATCGCGACGAAGCCGACGATCAGGCCCATCACCACGATCACGATCGGCTCGATCAGCGCCGTCGCCTTCTTCAGCCGGTAGTCCAGCTCGCCCTCGTAGTACGCGGCGGTGACCTCCAGCTGGGTGTCGAGCGTGCCGGTGTCCTCGCCGACCCGCATCATCTGCGCCGCGGTGCGGGGAAACAGCCCGGTCGCGGCCAGCGGCCCGGCCAGCCCCTGGCCCTCCAGCATCGCCTCGGCCACCCGCCACAGCGCCGCGGTGAACACCCGGTTGCGCACCGACACGGTGGCCACCCGCAGCGCCTCCGGCAGCGACACGCCCGCGCCCACCATCGACGCCAGGACCCGGGAGAACCGCTCCACCAGCGCGAACCGGATGGTGGGGCCGATCACCGGCAGCGCCAGGAACACCCGGTCTCGGGCGTACCTGCCCCATTCGAACCGCAGTACCACGATCAGCGCCACGGCGGCCACGGCCGCGCCGGACAGCAGCGCCCACCACCACTCGGTGAGGAAGTCCGTCACCGCCAACAACATCCGCGTCGGCAGCGGCAGCGTGGCGTGCAGGTTGGCGAAGAAGTCCTTGAACCGCGGCAGCACGAACGTGGACAACACCACCACCGTGACCACGGCCATCACGGCGATCATGGCCGGGTAGATCATCGCGGCCTTGATCTTCCGCTTGGCCTCCAGGTCCCGTTCCAGGTAGTGCGCCAGCCGGTCCAGCACGGTGTCCAGCCGGCCGGACAGCTCCGCGGAGCGCAGGATGCCCCGGTAGAACTCGGGGAAGATCTTCGGGTGCCGGTCCAGGCAGTCCGACAGCCTGTCGCCGCCGCGCAGGCCGGTCTCGACCTGGCCCATCATCCGCCGCACCGACGAGTTGGACGCCTCCTCGCCCAGCGAGCGGACGGCGTCGATCAGCGGCAGCCCGGCCCGCACGAACGCGCCCAACTGGCGGGACAGGTGCATGACCTCCTCCCGCTTCACCCGCGGCGCGGACAGCTCGGTGCGCCACAGACTCGTCCGCTCGGTGACATGGATGTCCCGCAGCTCCCGCTCGTACAGCGCCAGCTCCGCGGCCTCGCGGCTGGCGGCCTTCTGCACGCCGTGCGCCGGCATCCCGTCCGGACCCGTTGCCACGTAGGCGAACCTCGCCATCACGACACCCCCGGCAGGTAGACCGACCGCAGCACCTCGGACAGGCTGGTCACGCCGTCGCCGACCAGCCGCACCGCCTCGTCCTGAAGCGTGCGCATGCCCTCGTAGCGGGCCAGCTTGCGGATCTCGCCGTGCGGCGCGCGGCCCAGCACCAGCTCCCGGACGCCGTCGGTGACCGGCATCATCTCGTACACCCCGATCCGGTCCAGATATCCCGTGTGGGCACAGAAGTTGCAGCCCGCGCCGTGCAGGAAGCCGCCGGGCGGGGCGGCGCCGCCGATGGCGTCCAGGAAGGCCAGCTCCTGCGCGGTCGGGTGGCAGTACTCGCGGCAGTGCCCGCAGATCCGGCGCACCAGCCGCTGCGACAGCACGGTGCTGACCGAGGAGGCCACCAGGAAGGTCTCGATGCCCATGTCCAACAACCGGTGCAGCGCCGACGCGGCGTCGGTGGCGTGCAGCGAGGACAGCACGAGGTGACCGGTCAGGGCCGACTGCACCGCGATCCGCGCGGTCTCCACGTCCCGCACCTCGCCGACCAGGATCACGTCCGGGTCCTGGCGCAGGATGCTGCGCAGCCCGCCGGCGAACGTGATGCCGGCGGCCTCGCTGATCTGGATCTGGTTGATCGTCGGGAAGGTGTACTCGACCGGGTCCTCGATGGTCATGATGTTCCGGTCGGGGCTGTTGATCTCGCCGAGCGAGCCGTACAGCGTGGTGGTCTTGCCACTGCCGGTGGGGCCGGCGCAGATCAGCATGCCGTACGGGGCGCGCAGCATCGCGGTGAACCGCTCCACCGTCGCCGCCGGCATGCCCAGCTGGTCCAGCCGGAACAGCGGGCGGCTCTTGTCCAGCAGCCGCAGCACCGCCTTCTCGCCGCCGACCACCGCCGCGGTGGACACCCGGATGTCCACCGGCCGGCCCTCCACCTCGGTGCTGATCTGGCCGTCCTGCGAGCGGCGGCGCTCCACGATGTTCATGCCGGCGAGGATCTTGATCCGGCTGACCACCGCCGGCCCCATCGAACCCGGCAGGTCCAGCACGTCGTGCAGGGCCCCGTCGACCCGGTAGCGCACCCGGATCCGCTCGCCGCCGGGCTCGATGTGGATGTCGGACGCCCGGTCCCGCAGCGCCTGCGTGATGATCATCTGCACCACGTGCACCACCGGGGCGTCCTCGTTGACGCCGACCGCCTCGGCGCGGGTCTGGTCCCGCCGCAGCGCGTCGCGCGCCTCGAACGCCTTGACCTGCTGGCTGACGCCGGCCAGCGCGCGGTAGGTGTGGCCGATGACGCCGAGGATGTCGGCACGGTCGGCGACCTGGGCGATCACCGGTCGGCGCAGCGCCTCCCGGAGCTTGTCCAGCACGTCCTGGGTCGGCTCGGCGACGGCGACGACAACGCCGTCCTCGTTGGCGGACAACGGGATCGCGACGAGTTCGCCGGCCAGCCGCTCGGACAGCAGCGCGGTGGCCGCGGGGTCCGGCGCGACCGCGCCCAGGTCCACCCGCTCGACGTCGCGCAGCGGATTGCGTGGTCTCATGCCGTCGCCCCCACCTGAAGCGGCGGCCGCACGTCCTTGGGGTACAGGCTGCGGGCCACCGCGTCCTCGTAGGTCACCCAGCCGTCCCGCACCAGCGCCGACAGCGACTGCTCGAAGGTCACCATGCCCTCGCGCTGCCCGGTCACCAGCGAGTTGCGCAGCTGGTTGGTCTTGCCCTCTTTGATCAGGTTGCGCACCGCGGAGTTGGCCACCAGCACCTCGTACGCCGCGACCAGCCCGCCGCCGACACGGGGGATCAGCCGCTGGTAGACGATGCCGGTCAGGGCCGCCGCCAGCTGCACCCGCACCTGCGACTGCTGCTCGCCCGGGAACACGTCGATGATCCGGGCCAGCGACTGGGCGGTGTCGTTGGTGTGCAGGGTGGCGAACACCAGGTGCCCGGTCTCGGCGATGGTCAGCGCGAACCGGATCGACTCCAGGTCCCGCATCTCGCCGACGAGCAGCACGTCCGGGTCCTCGCGCAGGGCGGCCCGCAGCGCGTGCGGGAAGGACGGCGTGTCCGTGCCGACCTCGCGCTGGTTTACCGCGGCCCGCTTGTGCTGGTGCACGTACTCGATCGGGTCCTCCACGGTGAGGATGTGGCAGGCCCGCTCGGTGTTGATCTGGTCGATGACCGCGGCCAGCGTGGTCGACTTGCCGGACCCGGTCGGGCCGGTGACCAGCACAAGGCCCTGGTGCCGGCGGGCGAAGTCGGCCATCACCGGCGGCAGTCCCAGCTGTCCCATGTTGGGCACGGCCATCGGGATCATCCGCAGCGCGACCGTCGTGTTGCCGCGCTGGGTGAACGCGTTGCCGCGGATCCGGGCCTCGGACCGCCAGCTGAACGCGAAGTCGTATTCGTGAGCGGCCTGCCAGGCTTCCTTCTGGTCGCTGGTGAGCAGCTCGGCCAGCAGGCTGTCGGTGTCCTCCCCGGTGAGCGCCGGGTGGCCGGGGACGGCGGCGAGCTCGCCGTGCACCCGGATCTGCGGCGGCATGCCCACGGTGAGCAGGAGGTCGGTGCCTCCGTGCCGCCACAGTTCGGCGAGCAGGCCGTCGATCCTGCCGCCCGCTTCCGGTCCATGCATCGCTTGCCTCCCAACGGAAATGAAGGGGAGGGCCGGGTGCGCGGCCCTCCCCGTGGACGGATCAGGGGGCCGGGTAGCAGGCGCCGCCGCCGGCGATCGCGCCGGTCACGGTCGACTCGGTGGTGCCGGTCCCAGGCGTGTAGCTGATCGTGTACTTGGTGCTGGTCGGCTTCTGCTTCAGGTAGTTCGCGGTGACCAGCGCGTCGACGCTCGCTGCCCAGCCACCGGTCTTGGCGTAGAAGGCCTCGCTTGCCACCTCGACGTTCTTCGCGTCCGACTTGCAGGCCGCGGCCACGCCGTCGTTGTTGAAGGCGCTGACCGCGAACACCACGATGCCGGCCAGCACGCCGAGGATGACGATGACGATCAGCAGTTCGATGAGGGTGAAGCCGCTCTCGTTCTCGCGGGCGGCGCGGATCTGCTCGAACATGGTTGGTTTCCTTTACTGGGCAAGGGTCTCAGCGGTGGTCGATGCACGTCTCGGCGAACCGGCGCACGGACCGGCTGAACGGGTGGTCCGGGAGAGCGGCGGCCAGCGGCACGCCCTGATTGATGGATGCCGGCACGGCACGAGTCGCCGGCAGCTCGCCGTCCACGCGGTTGCGCACCACGGCGTCGATCTCCCGCGCGCCCAGACGGATCGCCGGATCCACGCGGTTGAGCACGATCCGACGCCCCCGCCGGTCGTACGTGAGCAGGTCGAGCATGTCCAGCGCCAGCCGCATCGACTTGAGCGAGGGGCGTTCGGACGTGCCGACCAGGATGTGATGCCGAGCCGCGTCCAGTGCGGTCAGCACCTGCTCGGTGAACCTGGTCGGCGTGTCGACGACCACGTGGTCGTACTCGCCTTCCAGGGCGACGAGCAGCTCCGCGACGAAGGTCGGCGAGAACCGCTCGGTGTCGCCCGGCTTGGCCTGCGCCAGCGCGCAGTCCAGGCCCGGGCGGTACGGCGTCACCAGGGGTGACACCGGGTCCAGGGTGAGGGCGCCGGCGACGCCGCCGGTGTCCAGGCTCAGGTCGACCAGGCAGACCTGCGCGCCAGTCGACGCGAGCACGGTGGCCAGGTTGATCGCCACGGTGGTCTTGCCACAGCCGCCGGTGGCGCCGAGCACCACGGTGATCTGCCCCGGCCGGTAGGAGACCTCGGTCGGGTGGGCGCGCCGGCAGGCGTTGGCGATCGCCGTGCGGTCGCCCGCGTCCACGACCACGAGCACGCCGCCGCGGACGGCCCGCACCAACACATCGTCGTCGATGGTGTCGCGGAGCAGCACGATGCCGGCGCCGGGCCGGGCCAGCCGGGCCTCGGCGGCGAGCTCGATCGCCGATGCCAGCGGCAAGGTCGGGCCGAGCACCAGCACGGCCTCGACGTCCTGGGCCAGCGCGCTGATCGCGTTGGCCCGAATTGTGGCCACCCGGGGCTCGCCCGGTATGACCATCATCAGGCGGACCGCGACGGCGGCGTCCGGCTCGTACAGCAGAGCCATCGCTGATCACCCCGTTCCGCTCGACAACTGGACACTGCACAGCGTGAGCTTCTCGAGGCGACCGTCACAGAGGGTGAACGGCCGACGTGGGTCGTCGATCAGGTGACACGCGTCGGCCGTTCGGGTGACAGGGTTAGAGCACGACCAGCGCGAACACGTCGGACACCGCCGACACGTACAGCGTGCTCTCCGGGTGGAACACCCGCAGCGACAGCGTGGCGGAGACGTCGAAGCTGACGTCGATGGCGAACGTGCCGTTCGGCTGGCATCCTCCGGTGGCCACGTTCACCCAGGCCCCGGCCTCGAGTTCCTGGACGATCAGCGTCTCGGTGCCGCTGGCCGCGGACCGGGCCGCGTCGTCGACACGGCCCTTGATCTGGGTCCTCTCGTGCTTCTTGACCTTGCCCTTGGCCGCCTTGGCCTGGACCTTCATCTTGTGCTTGGCCGGCGCCTGCACGGCGGCCGGGGCGGCGGAGGCGGCGACGGGCGTGACGGCGAGCGCGGCACAGCCCACCGTGAGCGCGGCGAGCGTGCGGGTCAGTGATGACATAGGCATGCGCGTAGTGCAGCACTCCGCCGTGAGCGATCACGGCAACCAGGCCGGGCAAGATCGTTTGATCAGCCGGTCGGGTGATCCACGGCGCATCACGACGCCGCGAACGGGCCGTCGGTGCCGAAGACCTGGGCGGCGAAACGAGCCCCGATGAGGCGGTGGGTGGCGGCGTCGGGGTGCAGGTCGTCGGGCAGGGCGGGGTCGGAGTCGGCGTGCAGGGAGAGGCCGTCGAGGTAGTGCAGGTTGGGGTCGTCAGCCGAGCGGAGCTTGACGATGCGGGCCAGCTCGTCGCGGATGACGGTGAGGGTGAGCTTGCCGGGGGCGGGTTCGCCGGTGGCGCGGAAGCGGAGGACGCCGTCGGTCATGACGGGCATGGCGGGGCCCGGGGTGTCCTCGTGGATGGGGCAGTGCAGCGGCGAGACGACCAGCAGCGGGGTGGTGGGCCGGCCCTCGCGGATGGTGTCGAGGAAGCCGTGCACGGCGGGACCGAAGGCGCGTAGGCGCATGAGGTCGGCGTTGACGAGGTTGATGCCGATCTTGAGGCTGATGAGGTCGGCGGGGGTGTCGCGGATGGCCCGGGCGGTGAACGGGTCGAGCAGGGCGCTGCCGCCGAAGCCGAGGTTGATCAGCTCGACGTCGCCGGCGGCCGCGGCCAGGGCGGGCCAGGTGGTGCTGGGGCTGGCGGCGATGGAGCCGTGGCTGATGGAGCTACCGTGGTGCAGCCACACCCGGCGGTCCCCGAGCGGCACGGGGACGACCGGGGCGTCGGTGCGCAGGGCCACGAGCTTGGTGATCTCGTTGTGCGGCAGCCAGATCGCCACCTCCTTGGACCCGGCCGGCAGCTCGAAGCGGACGGTGCCGACCGGGCCGAGTTTGAGCTCGGCGGAGCCGGTGGCCATGTTGATCAGCAGGACGTTGCCGCCGGGCACGCTGGCCTGGGCGGTCAGGCGGCCGTCGACGAGCAGGTCGTAGAGGCCCTCGGGACGGGGCGGCACACCGACGTAGGAGTTCTTGGTGGCCAACGCGTCCAGCTCGACGACGCCTGCCTCGGTGCGGAACACCAGCCGCACACCGGACGGCTGCGCCTCGGCCATGGCCAGCTGCTGGTCGGGCACCTGCGCCCGGGCCCGAGCCGGCAGCCGGTGCGGCTGCAGGCCCTGGGGCGTCTCCTCCAGCTCCAGCGCCCCGCGCAGCAGCTCGGCGGTGATCGGCCTGGTGATCAAGTCGCTCATACCCCCACTTTAGGTCCGGACGGAAAAGTGGACGCGTCGCACGGGAAGCGGTCGCGTGTGACGGAATCCCTTGTTAGGCGACCTGGCATGTGCGATAAACGACGGCAATCAGACTGCCGCGCTGCTCGAACCGTACCTTGTGGACGGACGGCCGGGCACGAACTACGGCCAGCTCTACTTCGACCTGAGGACAATCTCCGCATTCGTGTCCACTCTGGACAAAGCTGGCTGGCAGGTGCACGCCACACCATTGGCGACCGGGCCGTGTGCACGGCGCTCAACGCCTACGAGGCGGCACGGCTTTCCAACTCCACCAGGAACATCTGACCGGCACGCTGGAGCCGGGCAAGCAGGCCGACCTGGTGCTGGCCGACCGGGACGTGACGCGGATCGCACCGGCCGAGATCCGTGACACCAAGGCCCTGCTGACGATGGTCGGCGGCGAGATCGTGCACGAGGGCACGGCCGCCGTGCCGCCGGCGATCGCCGCCAGAAACGCTTTGCTGGCCACCAGTGCGCCCACCGCTCGCCGGCCCAGCCATGCCGCCTGCGGCCACGACTGACCGCTCGCCGCCGCGGACGGGCCGCTGACCGGCGGAAAGGAACCGTTGGGCAGAAGTCGTGCCCGAAAGGCTAACGATCAGCGGCACGGCCGCGACTAGCTCCGTAGCCGGGATTCCCAAAGGCTCCACCCGGTGCCACGTGGTCCCCCTGTCACCCCCGAGCGGGGGGATCACGTCGGCCGGAAGAACTCCCCGATCGCGGTGGCCACCAGTTCCGGCTGCTCCTCGGGCAGGTAGTGGTCGCTGGGCAGGGCCCAGCCTTTCACGTCAGCTGCGTACTCGCGCCAGACATCCAGCACAGCGTAGGTGCGGCCGACGAAGCTGTGCTCGCCCCACAGCACCAGCAGCGGACATGCCACTGGGCGACCGGCGTCGGCCCGGTCGTGCACGAGATCGATGCCGGCGGCGGCGCGATAGTCGGCGCAGGACGCGGCGATCGCGGCCGGATCGGCGAAGCAGCGCACGTACTCGTCCACCGCGGCCGGGTCGAACGGGGCGCCGCCGTGGTGCCGGGAGTTCATCCGCGACCGGATCCAGAAATCGGGCTCGGCGGCCAGCAGCCGCTCCGGGATCCCGTTGCCGGCGGCCAGAAAGAACCAGTGGAAGTAGCCCAGCCCGAACGTGGCGTCGGCGTGCTCGAATGAGTGCCGGGTGGGCACGATGTCCAGCACTGCCAGGCGTTCCACGGCATCCGGCGCGTCCAGGGCCATGCGGTGCCCGACCCGGCCGCCCCGGTCGTGCCCGACCACGCCAAATCGGTCGAAACCCAGCGACCGCATCAGGGAGACCTGGTCGGCGGCCATGGCCCGCTTGCTGTACTCCACATCGTTTTCGGTGGGCACGGGCTTGGAACTGTCGCCATATCCGCGCAAGTCGGCCAGCACAACGGTGTGATCCGTGGCGAGCGGCGGCGCGACCCGACGCCAGATCAGGTGCGTCTGCGGATAGCCGTGCAGCAGGAGCAGTGGCGGGCCGTCACCCCCGACGGCGCAGTGGATGCGCACTCCGCCGACGTCGATGTCGTGGTAGACGAAGCTTTCCGGCAGCAGGCTCACAGGAACTCCAGCAGCACCTTGGTGAACTCCTCGGTGGTGGCGCTGCCGCCGAGGTCGGGCGTGCGCACCGGCGACCGCGCGAGCACGGCGGCGATGGCCCCTTCCACCGAGGCCGCCGCCTCGGCGTGGCCGAGGTGGTCCAGCAGCATGGCCGCGGTCCAGATGGCCCCCAGCGGATTGGCCACGCCGCGGCCGGCGATGTCCGGCGCGGAGCCGTGCACCGGCTCGAACATCGACGGGAAGTCCCGCTCCGGGTTGAGGTTGGCCGCCGGCGCGATGCCGATGCCGCCGGCCACCGCTGCGGTGAGGTCGCTGAGGATGTCCCCGAACAGGTTGGAGCCGACGATCACGTCGAACCGGGCCGGGTCGAGCACCAGCTTGGCCGCCAGCGCGTCGACGTGCTCGGACCGCCACGACACGTCCGGATGGCTGGCGGCGACCTCGGTCACCACCTCGTCCCAGAACGGCATGGTGTGCACGATGCCGTTCGACTTGGTGGCCGAGGTCAGCACGCCGCGCCGGTTCTCGGCCAGCGTGAACGCGTACTCGGCGATCCTGGTCACGCCGGCGCGGGTGAACACCGCCTCCTGCACGGCCATCTCCTCCGGGAAGCCCCGGTGCAGCCGTCCGCCGATCTCGCCGTACTCGCCCTCCACGTTCTCCCGCACCACCACCAGGTCCACCTCGCCCGGCCGAGCCGCGCGCACCGGACTCGGCAGGCCCTCGAACACCTTGACCGGGCGCAGGTTCACGTACTGCCGGAAGCCCCGGCGGATCGGGATCAGCAGGCCCCACAGCGAGACGTGGTCCGGCACCGACGGATCGCCGACCGCGCCGAGGAAGACGGCGTCGTGGTGGCGGATCCGGTCCAGGCCGTCGGCCGGCATCATCGCGCCGGTCTCGTGGTAGCGGGCGCAGGACCAGTCGAACTCGTCGTAGTCGAACCGGACGCCGTGCCGCGCGCCCACGGTGTCCAGCACGTGCCGGGCCGCGGGCGTGACCTCGTGGCCGATGCCGTCGCCGGGGATGAGCGCGATCCGATGGGTGACCATGCATCCGATCACAGCACCGGGGGAGGTGCCGGGTCCAAGACCGGAATCCACCCCTGCTGATAGGCCCAGCCTATGAGCCCCCGCGAGTCCCGCCCACAGTCACACCGAAATGCCGAATAAGTTTCAGCACTTCGGTGTGACGCTAGGCGGGACTCGCGGTGGTGAGGAAGGCGTTGGCGGCCGGGCTCAGGCCGTCGGGCCTGGTCGCCAGCGAGATGTGCAGGTGCGCGGCCGGTTCCAGGGCCAGCACCAGCGCCCCGCTGCGTTCGGCCAGCCCGGCCCAGGAGTCGGCCAGCACGGCCATGCCGACGCCGCCCAGCACCAGCGGCAGAATGGCCTCCCGGTGCTCGGTCTCCACCACCGCGGCCAGGTCGACCCCGCCGTCCCGGATCCGGTCCACCAGCCGCCGCATGCCGCTGCCGGTCTGCCCGACGATCAGGCGCTGCCCGGCCAGCTCCGCGTGCCGCACGACGTGGCCCGGCGGGAACGGGCCGTCGGGTGGCGTGACCAGCACGAACCGCTGGCGCCCCAGGGACGTGAAGCGCAGCCCGGCGGCTCTCGGCTCCTCGGAGGAGGCCAGCAGGCCGATCTCGACCGCGCCGCCACGGACCAGATCCATGGCGTTCTGCGCGGTGAAGGCGGCCCTGATGGCGACCGAGATGCCCGGATGGACCGCGGTGAACGCCTTGATCAGGCTGGCCAGCGGCTCCACCGCCTGCGAGGGCGTGGCCGCGATCTCCACCCGCCCGACCGCCAACCCGGCCACCGAATCCACACTGGACCGAGCCGTGGCCAGCCCCCGCACCACCTGTCGGGCCGGCCCGACCAGCGCGCGGCCGGCGTCGTTGAGCACCAGCCGGCGGCCGATCCGGTGAAACAGCGGTTGGCCGAGATCCCGCTCCAGGGTGCGCAAGGCCTGCGACAGCGACGGCTGGGCCACGTAGAGGGCGGCCGCGGCCCTGCTCATGCCGCCGTGGTCCACCACCGCCAGGAAATACTCCAGCTGCCGAGCGTCCACAATGGGCAGCATGCCACGTCACCCGTTCCGGGGAATGTCGGCACGCTGACGGTGATCACTAGGCTGAACGGCGACTCAAGGAAGAGGTGGCAACGGGTGGAGCGACCGGACTGGGCCCCCAGGGACGTCGACATCGAGAAGGCCAGCGCGGCCAGGCTGTACGACTACTTCCTCGGCGGCAGCTACAACTTCGAGGTCGACCGCGCGCTGGGCCGGCAGATCGAGCGGGCCGCGCCGGGGGTGCCCCAGTTCGCCTTCCTCAACCGGGCCTACCTGCGGCGGGCCGTGCGCTACATGCTCAGCCGGGGCGTCGACCAGTTCCTCGACCTCGGCTCCGGCATTCCCACCGCCGGCAACGTGCACGAGATCGCCCAGAACATCAACCCCGATGTCAAGGTCGTCTACGTGGACAACGAGCCGGTCGCCGTCGCGCACGCCGACCTGCTGCTGGAGGACAACCCCAACGCCGTGGCCATCGAGGCCGACCTGGCCGACGCGGCCTACGTGCTCGGGCACGAGAAAACCCGCGGCCTGCTCGACTTCAGCCGGCCGATCGGCCTGCTCGCGGTGGCCGTGCTGCACTTCCTGCCGGCCGGCGTCGACCCGAACGCGGTGCTGGCTGAGTACCGCCGGGCCCTGCCGGTCGGCAGCTACTTCGCCCTGTCGCACCTGACCCACGAGGTCGACAGCGACCAGGTGAACCAGATCATCCGGCTCTACGGCCAGTCCCAGAACCCCATCATCTCCCGTGGCCGGGACGAGATCACCGGTTTGTTCACCGGATTCGACCTGGTCGATCCGGGCGTGGTGTTCACGCCGCTGTGGCATCCCGAGTCGCCCGAGGACGTCGGCGAGCACCCCGACCGCAGCGGCGCCCTCGTCGGCGTCGGCCGCAAGCCCTGACCGACCCCACCCCAAGATCAAGGGACCATCCCTCTCGTCCAACGCCAGGAAGGACCCCTTCACTTCGTCTCGACGCCACGAAGGGGCCCTTCCTGACTTCCCCTGCGGCCCATCCGAATACGGCGGGGCCGGCCCGCCGGGGCGCGGCGGGCCGGCTCTCGTCAGGGTGTCAGACCGGAATGTTGTGCTGGTGCAACAGGAATCGGTTGACCAGCTCGACCTGAGGGTCGGTGAGCGCGCCGTCCACGTAGACGGCCACGGCGACCAGGCCGTCGAACACGCCCAGGCCGTTGTTCACGCTGCCCAGCAGTGGCGTGGCGAACTTGATGTCGCCGTTGGTGTCGCGGCGGCGTGAGTCGTAGTGCCGGCCGTTGGCCCACAGGTCCAGGATTCGCTTGGCGCCACTGGTGTAGCGGGCGGCGTAGACGACCCAGTCGGATTCGGACCCGGCCGGCGGCGCGCCCAGCAGGTTCGCGTTCCAGGCCAGGCCGTACCGGCGCAGCGACGCCCCGCCCGGCGCGGTGTCGACCAGCGGGTTTCCCTTGGTGACAAGGAAAAGCGTGCCGCCGCCGGTGGCGCCGGTCATGGACGGGAACTGGTACCAGCCGGTGCCGTCGAAGCGCAGCGCGGCCCGCCCGTTGACCTGATTGGACAGGTAGACCGGCGTGGTCCGCACGGCCGCGCCGTCGTTGTGCGCCTTGGACAGGTCGGTGAGCGAGGTGATCGCCTCGCCGTCGTTGGGCAGCCGCGGGCCGTTGGCGGTCGGAAACCGCAGCGCGTCGACCGAGTAGTAGCCGACCAGCCCGGGCAGGTCCGGGATGGGGTCGGCGGCCGGCCGCGCCACCGTGAGGGCCGGCGGCACCGGGCCGTTGAGTCCGATGCGGGCCGACGCGCCCGGCCACGCCGTGGTCGTCACCAGCTCCGGGCGGGCCGGGGCCGGTCCCTGGAAGGTGCCCTGCCACAGCGGCCCGTCCACCGCCACCATGGCCAGCGCGTCACGGTCCAGGAAGGTGTTGAACGACCGCTCGATCGTGCACCAGCCCCGGTTGCGCCCCGGTGTCGGCAGGCCGGCGTTGACGTTGCCGCTGACCAGGCGCACCGCGACGGCCTCCGGCCCGCACGTGCCGACCTGGCAGTCCCGGAACACCAGCTGCGTGGGGCCGGAGTCCGCGGCCAGCGACGCCCAGAAGTAGCTGTCGCTGGGCACATTCACGCCCGGTGACTCGAAATCGGCGATCAGGCCGTCGAACTGGGCCGAGCACTCGTACATCCGCACGACCGACTCGCAGGAGTCGGAGCCGGTGAAGAAGATGTCCCGCCAGCTCAGGGTCGAGCGGATCGCCTTGACCGCGGCGTTGCCGTAGTACCGCACGTTCATCCGGTCGGCGCGGGTGATCTGGCCGTAGGCGTAGATCGCCGCGTCGGTCTGCCAGCCGAAGTCGCACTGGTGCAGGTCGACCGGGTAGCTGACGCCGAAGGCGTAGGAGCTCAGGCCCTGCGCGCCGAAGTTCACGACCACGTCGTCCAGCCGCAGCGAGTAGACGAAGCCGACGCCGATGCCCTGCCCGTAGTTGGTCTTGCCGCTGAAGATCCGCCCGCAGTTGATGGTCAGGTGCTCCAGCGAGTCGCCGAGGATGGTGTCGCCGTTGCCCAGTTCCCGGGCGATGAGCAGGCCGTAGCCGAGCGGGCCGCTGGTCGAGCTGGTCCACGGCACCTGGAGGTCGGGCAGGTCGGGCGTGTTCGGCGTGGTCGCCTTGTTCATCGTCGCCGGCTGGTTCATCGGCAGGCAGGCGAAAACACCGGCCGGGTTGCTCCACCAGTCGGCGTCGGTGACGGCCCCGGCGGCGGTCCGCTGCGTCGGGTTGTCGTCCACGACGTACTGCAGGGTGGACGACAGCCGCATCGCCGCGAACGTCAGGTCGGCCAGGTCGCCCGGCAGGTCGCCGGCGCCGCTGGCGCCGTTGGACAGCGGGGAGATCGTGCCCAGGTTGAACGGCGAGTACTCGTTGCGGGCGAAGGAGACCGGGCGCTCGCCCCAGCCGTCGTTGATGTAGGACAGGTCGGGCGTGACCCGGGCGTGGTTGATCCAGGTGGCGACCGCGCCGGTGCCGAAGTCGAACTGGATGGAGCAGCGCAGCAGCGCCTGGCCAGGATCGGCGACCGGCACCCTGATCTGCCGCCACAGCCCGTCGTCGGTGGTGAAGTCGAAGATCAGCACGAAGCCACCGACGCCGGTGCCCAGCCAGGCGACGAACGGCGACGGCAGGCCCTCGTTGTCCACGGCGCCGAACAGCGCCGTGGTGGTGGCGGTCGGCCACGCCCCGCCGTTGTGCATGACGGTGAAGTCGAGGGTGAACTGGCTCATGCCGGTCCAGCCGGCGGGTCCGTTGGCCGGCCCGAGCGAGAACGGCGACGCCGGCAGCGTGACGACCGCGTTGTCGGTGGTGCGGCTGTCCTTGGGCAGGGGCGTGATCAGCGGCGCCTTGGTCCGGTAGCCCCAGCGCTGGCCGGCCGGCAGGTCCGGCATGATCTCGTGCAGGTCCTGCCAGTGCGCCGGGTTCATCGGGCTGGCGTGCAGGCCCCGCTGCACGCCGAAGATCAGCGGCGGGATGGAGAGCTGGGTCTCCAACACGGTGGTCGTCGAGTTCTCGCCGACGAAGCGGACGTTGGAGCGGTCGACGATCACCGACCGCTTGAACAGGTACACGTCGTTGGCGGCCGGAATCACCACGGTGCCGCCGACAACCGGATCGAGCGCGTCGATCGCGTCGCGGAACGCGGTGGAGCAGTCGACGGAGTTGTTGGCGACGGCGCCGTAGTCGCGCACGTTGACGGTGACGGGAGCGGGGGCTGTCATGTCCGCCAAAGGTAGGAACGCGGCGCCGCCGCCGGCAGCCAATCAGCCCAGCCCCGCCCGAAGAGGCGGCGATCAGTCCCGGGTGTCGTGCCGGAACTTGTGCCGGTAGCCGCGGGCGGTCGTGCCGACGTGGCGCTGGAAGTTGCGGCGCAGCGTCTCCGGGGAGCCGAAACCGACCGCGGCGGCGATCTCGGCGATGGGACGGTCGGTGGTCTCCAGCAGCAGCCGGGCCCGGTCGATCCGCTCCCGGTTGACCCACTCGAAGATGGTCGCGCCGGTGGCCGCGCGGAACTTGCGGACCAGGCTGCGCTCGCTGATGTACAGCTCCTCGGCGACCCGGGGAAGCGACAGCGGCTCGTGCAGGTGCTCGCGGAGCCAGCCCATCACCACGGCCATCGGCTCCTCGTTGTCCCGACGCGTCCTGATGTCGGGGTGCCGGGGCGTGGCGATGACCGCCCGGCCGACCGCCTCGGCGCGGGCCCGGCCCACGTCGAGGGACAGCAGGTGCAGCGCGAGGTCCACGCCCGAGAGCACGCCGCCGCCGGTGTGCACGCGGTCGTCGTCCACGTGCGGGAGCTCGGTCTCCAGCCGGGTCGACGGGAAATGCTCGCGGAACTCGCGGGCGTACTGCCAGTGGGTCGTCGCGCGGCGGCGGTCGAGCACGCCGGCGTAGCCGAGCAGGAACGCCCCGGCGCCGAAGCCCACCATGCGCGCCCCGGCGGCGTAGGCGGCGCGCAGCGCGTCGATCACGGCGATGCCGCGCTGGGCCAGCGGATTCTCCACGCCCGGCACGATGACCGTGTCGGCGGTGACCAGCGTCTCCAGCGGCGCCTGCTCACTCTGCTCGCCACACAGCACGACCTCGTACAGGCCGGCGACGTCGGAGTCGGGCGCGGTCCGCGGGCCGAATATCTGCCGTACGACGTCCACGTCGAGGGCGATCGCGTCGCTGGCCACGAGGACCGCGATGACGTGCCGGAACCGGCCGCGGGACAGCGTCGGCCGGGCCGGCTCCGGGATTTCGGTGCGCATCACCACGGCCCGGTCTCCCTGCGGCGTGGCCCGCCACAGCCGGCCGCGGTCGGTCGCGAGGGAGAGCTCATGGCCCGGTGTCGCCATCCTCGCCTGCCTTTCACGGTGTCTGCTGGGGACGTCGCGAAGGTAGCCAGGACGGCGGGGAACGAGCATCCGTCATCTGACGACAAGTGCGGGCGCGGGCCATTACGTCATCCGCCCCTTGACACCGGAAGTCTAGGGGCGCGGTCGGCGGTGGACCAGGGCGCTGCCCGCCGTCCGGCGGTTCGGGTGGCCCGATCCGTGCGAAAGGCGCTGATCGACCACTACCGGGCCGAGCACGCCCGGCATGGGCACGACGCGACGGCGGTGATCGACGCGGTGACCCGGGACTGCGCGGTCAGGACGTCCGCGGCGGCAGCGGACTGAGCACCACGATGAGGAAGGTCGCGATCGGCCCGAGCAGCAGCGAGAGCAGGAACCAGTTGAGGCCGCTGCGGTTCTTGCCCTGGGCGAGGCCGGCGTTGATCAGGGTCAGCGTGCCCCAGCCCGCGTAGTACTCGGTGTTCATCGTGTGGCCTTCCGTGCGGTCCGATGATCCGCCGAAGCCTAGCGGCTCTACTGTGGACGGTCAGTCGAGCAGGCCGCGCAGGTGGTGGCCGAAGCGCTCCTCCAGGTCGCCTCCGGGTCGGGAGCACTCGGATCGTGGCCTGCCTCATAGTCCGTTCGGATTCTGTCAGTCACTGACCTTACGTGGTAGCGTCAGTGACTGACAGATCAATCAATCGCTCGATTAGTGTCTACAGGAGGAACACGACATGAAGCTGCCCAAGTGGACGATGGCCATCCCCATGGCCGCGGTCGTGAGCGTGGCCAGCCTGGCCATCGCCCCGGCGTCGTCGCAGGCCGCTGGCGCCGTCGGCGACACGCAGGTCCAGTCGGCGGGCCTGAGTGACAGCGACCTGGCGAAGCTGCCGCTCACGAAGCGCGACCTGACCCGGCAGGAGCGGATCAATCTCGCCACCGTGCTGGGTGCCTACCACGCGGCGGAGGGGAACGTCGACGACCCCGCCGCGTTCATCAACAGCTACACCAAGGACGGCATCTTCAACTCCATCCTGGCCAACCAGATCTACAGGGGCGCCGCGCTGGGCGACGTCGTGACCCGGACCGCCGCCATGTTCCCCGATGTCCACCGCGACCTCAGGAGCATCAGCGTGAACGGCGACACGATCAGCATCCAGCTGCACATCCAGGGCACGTTCGAGGGCCCGCTGCAGACGCCGGCGGGCGTCCTCAAGCCGACCGGCGCGAAGGTCGACTACCCGACCGACGACTTCTTCTACCTGCGCAACGGCAAGATCCAGGAGTTTGACTGCCTCATCGGGTTCTCGGCCGAGATGAGCCAGCTGGGCGTGGACTTCGACTGGGCGTCAGCGGTTGGCAAGAACTGAGCCAGGCCTTGGCGGGTGATGCCCGGCGCCGCCGGCCCCGCATCACCCGCGAAGCCGCTAGGCGCAGGTCGCGGCGGATCTCCCGCGGCGAGGTGGTCAGGCTCGCCCAGAACAGCAGCGCCGGCAGGAACAGCAGCAGGACCACTTCGGACGGCAGGTGCACGTCCAGCACCGCGGGCACGAACCCCACAGCGGTGATCATGCCGTCTGTCGACGTTTTCGCCATGACCTCAGCGAGTGCTGGCCCGCCGGGTCAGCCGCGGCGCGAGCAGCCGGGTCTCCGGCGGCTCCGGCCGCACGCTCAAAAGAACCGCCAGCTCGGCCAGTTCCGCCACAGGGATCGAGACCGACGTCAGCGGCACCGGGCCGCTGGTCGCCAAGGCGTCCCGGCAGACCGCGACCACCGACAGGTCGTCGGGCACCCGCCGGCCGCGGCGTTGCAGCTCGGCCAACACCATGGGCAGCGCGGCCTCGTGGTGCACGACGATCGCCGTCGGCTCGGTGGCCAGCACCTCGTCGAGGCAGGCCCGGACCGCGTCATAGGCCGGGCCGCACTGGTGCGTCGTCGCCCTGATGCCTCGGGACTGGGCGGTGGCGGCGAAGCTGTGTCGCAACCGCGCCGCCGGGGCGATACCCAGCCGGTGGGGGCCGATCAGCGCGACGGCTCGGTGCCCCAGGTCGGCGAGGTGGTCGGCGCAGCAGGCCCCGGCGGCGGTGAAGTCGAGGTCCACGCCGGCCAGACCGGTCGGCTCGGCCGGCTCGCCGATCAGCACGACCGGCCGGCCGAGCGACAGCAGCGTCGGAATCCGGCGGTCGTCGCGCTCCACGTCCATCACGATCACCGCGTCGGCCAGCGCCGTCGACGCCACCCGCCGCAGCGCCGCCGCGCCCTCGTCCTTGGTCAGCAGCAACAGGTCCTGGTCGTGATCACGGGCCGCCGTGGCCACCGCGGCCACGAACTCCATCACGCCCGGGCCGTTCAGGTCCTCGCGCAGCGGGGCCATCAGCGACAGCACATTCGTGCGGCTGGTGGCCAGGGACCGGGCGCTGGCGTGCGGGTGGTAACCCAGCTGGCGGATGCTCTGCTCCACCACTCGCCGGGTCTGCGTCGATATCGAGCGTTTCCCGCTCAGCACATAGGAAACCGTGCTCGGCGCGACGCCAGCCGCCCGTGCGACATCCACGATGGTCACCACGGTTTGTTAGTCCCCTCGCGCAGTCGGAACCGCATAAACGACGTTAGAACACGTCATCGGCGTCCGGCAAGAATGCAATGCCCGGGTCGAAACATTCGGAAATGGTGACGTCTTATCGGTAATCGAATATGTCGAACGCGCTGATCGCGGCGTTCTGTATCGATTCAAACCGGGAATTGTCGGATGGTCGGATGTTTGACCGTGCAAGGAGCCGGCCGGGTGGCCCGGCCGGCTCCGTCGATCATGGTGAGCTGGGCAGATAGGTCGGCGCCCGGCGGGCGTTGGTCACCCGTTCGAACGCCGCGGCGAGCGCGATGAGCCGCGCGTCCGTGTTCCGGCCGGCCATGAAGGACACGCCGATCGGTAGCGGACCGGCAAAACCGGCCGGCACGGTGATGTCCGGATAGCCGGCGACCGCGGCCGGCGTGGACGAGCCGAGTTCGAACGCGTCGCCGTTCGCGTAGTCGGTGACCCAGGCCGGCCCGTTGGTCGGCGCGATGATCGCGTCCAGGTGGTCGGCGGCGATCAGGTCGTCGATCGAGTGCCGGGCCAGGTCGGTCGCGGTGGCCCGTTGCTGGAGGTAGGTCGGATCGGTGATCGGCGGCGCGGCCTGCGCCTGCTCGAAGAGCTCCTGGCCGAACTTGGACAGCTCGACCGGGTCATTCTGGTTGAAGGCGATCAGGTCCTTGAGCGTCTGCGGCACACCGGGCCGGGTGGCCAGGTAGGCGTTCAGGTCGTGCTTGAACTCCGTGAGCAGCGCGGGCGTCTCGTCGTTGCCGATCGTGTCCTGGTTGGCCGGCACCACATCCACCAGGATCGCGCCGGCCTTTTTCAGCGTGGCCACGGTGTCCTGCATTACCTTGTCCACGCCAGCGTCCGTGCCGGCCATCGCCCACACGCCGATCCGCTTGCCCCGCAGGGAGGTGGTACGCGGCGTGTAGTCCTTTCCGGACAACACCGACAGCGTGATCGCCGCGTCGACCACGTGTCGCCCGAACGGGCCGGCCGTGTCCTGCTGATGCGAGATCGGCACGATCCCGTCGCCGCTGACCACGCCCAGCGTCGGCTTGATGCCGACGATCCCGTTGGTGCCGCCCGGGCAGACGATCGAGCCGTCGGTCTCGCTGCCGATCGCCACCTGGGCCAGCGAGGCCGCCACCGCGGCCGCCGAGCCCGACGACGATCCGCACGGATTGCGGTCCAGCACATAGGGATTGTTGGTCTGGCCGCCCACTCCCGACCAGCCCGACGTCGACTTCGTGGACCGGAAGTTGGCCCACTCCGACAGGTTCGTCTTGCCCAGGATCACCGCGCCCGCGGCCCGCAGCCGGCGCACCAGCTCCGCGTCCCGCTTCGGCTGCTCGGCCAGCAGGGCCCGCGACCCGGCCGTCGTCGGCAGGTCCTTGGTGTCGATGTTGTCCTTGAGCAGCACCGGAATCCCGTCCAGCGGGCCCAGCCCGTGGCCCGCGCGCCGACGCTGGTCGCTGGCCTTGGCCTGGCCCAGCGCCGACGGGTCCAGGAACAGAATCGAGCGCACCTTCGGGTCCAGCTCGCGGATGCGCTTCAGATACGCCTGCGTCAGCCCCACCGCCGTGAGGTCGCCCTTGGCCATCTGCGCTTGCAGGTCCGGGATTGTCGCCGCGTCAAGCGTCACGGCGTCCAGCCTAGGCGCGGCACTCGCGCCGGCGGGCGATCCGGCCACCGAAGCGGCCATCGCCAGAATCAACGTGGCAAGGCTCAGTCTTCGCACGCCCCCACCGCACTCGCGTCTGCGGCCCCGGTCAACCCCTCGAAAGTCGGGCGCAGCACAAATCCGGGCCGGCCGCTGGCGGCGGCCGGCCCGGATTCGGGGACTAGCTCAGACGTCGAAGCGGTCGAGGTCCATGACCTTGGCCCAGGCCTTCACGAAGTCGGCGACGAACTTGTCCTTGGCGTCGTCGCTGGCGTAGACCTCGGCCAGCGCCCGCAGCTCGGAGTTGGAGCCGAAGAGCAGGTCGACGCGGCTGCCGGTCCACTTCACGTCACCGGCGGCGTCGACGCCCTCGTAGGTCTCCTCGTCCGCGCCCTTGCGCCACTGCACGCCCATGTCGAGCAGGTTCACGAAGAAGTCGTTGCTCAGCGACCCGACGTTCGACGTGAACACGCCCAGCTGCGACTGCTGGAAGTTGGCGCCCAGCACCCGCAGGCCACCGACCAGCACGGTCAGCTCGGGGGCGCTCAGGGTGAGCAGGTTGGCCCGGTCGACCAGCAGGTACTCGGACGGCAGGCGGTTGCCCTTGCCGCGGTAGTTGCGGAAGCCGTCGGCCGTCGGCTCCAGCGCGGCGAAGGACTCGGCGTCGGTCTGCTCGGCCGAGGCGTCGGTGCGGCCCGGCGTGAACGGCACGGTCACGTCGTGGCCCGCGGCCTTGGCCGCCTGCTCGACGGCGGCCACGCCGCCCAGCACGATCAGGTCGGCCAGCGAGACCTTCTTGCCGCCGGCCTGGAAGGACTCCCGCACGCCCTCCAGGGCCCGCAGCACCTGCGCGAGGCTGTCGGGCTCGTTGACCTCCCAGCCGCGCTGCGGCTCGAGGCGGATGCGGGCGCCGTTGGCGCCGCCGCGCTTGTCGCTGCCCCGGAAGGTGGAGGCAGAGGCCCACGCGGTGGACACCAGCTGCGACACCGACAGGCCGGCGCCGAGGATCTGCGCCTTGAGGGCGGCGATGTCGGCGTCGTTGACCAGCTCGTGGTCGACGGCCGGCACGCGGTCCTGCCAGATCAGCTCCTCCTGCGGCACCAGCGGGCCGAGGTAGCGCTGGATCGGGCCCATGTCGCGGTGGGTCAGCTTGAACCAGGCCCGCGCGAACGCGTCGGCGAACTCGGCCGGGTTCTGGTGGAAGCGGCGCGAGATCGGCTCGTAGATCGGGTCGAAGCGCAGCGCCAGGTCGGAGGTGAGCATGGTGGGCGTGCGGTTGAGCTCACCGGTCTCCGGGTCCGGAATGGTGTTCGCGCCCGCGCCGTCCTTCGGCTTCCACTGGTTGGCGCCGGCCGGGGACTTGGTCAGCTCCCACTCGTAGTTGAACAGGTTGTCGAAGAAGCCGTTGCCCCACCGGGTCGGGGTGGAGGTCCAGGTGACCTCCAGGCCGCTGCCGATGGCGTCGCGGCCCTTGCCCGAGCCGAAGGCGTTCTTCCAGCCCAGGCCCTGCTCCTCCAGCGGCGCGGCCTCCGGCTCCGGGCCGACGTTGGCGTCGGCGTCGCCGGCGCCGTGGGTCTTGCCGAAGGTGTGGCCGCCGGCGATCAGCGCGACGGTCTCCTCGTCGTTCATGGCCATCCGGCCGAAGGTGTCGCGGATGTCGCGGGCCGAGGCCAGCGGGTCCGGGTTGCCGTTGGGGCCCTCGGGGTTGACGTAGATCAGGCCCATCTGCACGGCCGCGAGGGGGTTCTCCAGGTCGCGGTCGCCGCTGTAGCGCTCGTCGCCCAGCCAGGTGGTCTCCGGGCCCCAGTACACGTCCTCGTCGGGCTCCCACACGTCGGCGCGGCCGCCGGCGAAGCCGAAGGTGGTGAAGCCCATGGTCTCCAGGGCCCGGTTGCCCGCGAAGATCATCAGGTCCGCCCAGGAGACGGACTTGCCGTACTTCTGCTTGACCGGCCACAGCAGGCGGCGGGCCTTGTCCAGGTTGACGTTGTCCGGCCAGCTGTTCAGCGGCGCGAACCGCTGCATGCCGGCGCCGGCGCCGCCGCGGCCGTCCTGGATGCGGTAGGTGCCGGCGCTGTGCCAGGCCATCCGGATCATCAGGCCGCCGTAGTGGCCGAAGTCCGCCGGCCACCAGTCCTGCGAGGTGGTCAGGACCGCGTCCACGTCGCTGGCCAGCGCGTCCAGGTCGACGGTGGCGAACGCCGCGGCGTAGTCGAAGTCGTCGTCCATCGGGTTGGCCGCGGGCGAGTGCTTGCGCAGGATCTTCAGGTTGAGCTGGTTGGGCCACCAGTCGCTGTTGACGCCGCCCTCGGTGGGGTGCTTGAAGTGGCCGGTGACCGGGCACCCGCCAGCGCTGGTGTCGTTCACTTCGCCAACAACGGCGTCGGGCTTGTCAGACACGGGAATCCTTCCTGGGTTCTTACGAGGAGCGACTGCTAGGAGGTGAGTGCCGTCGAACAGTCCGAGCACTGGCCCCAGTAGATGACTTCCGCCTCGTCGATCGTGAAGCCGTGATCGTCGGAGGCCGTCAGGCATGGCGCCGAGCCGACCGCGCAGTCGGCGTCGGCGATGACACCGCAGGAGCGGCACACGACGTGGTGGTGGTTGTCCCCGACCCGGGACTCGTAGCGGGCCACGTGCCCGGCCGGCTGGATGCGCCGGACCAGGCCCGCGGTGGTGAGGACCTTCAGCACGTCGTACACGGCCTGGTGCGAGACCTCGCCCAGGTCGGCCCGCACCGTGCCGAGAATGGAGTCCGTGTCGGCGTGCGGGTGGGCGTGCACCGCGGTCAGCACGGCCACCCGGGGCCGCGTCACCCGCAGCGCGGCCCCGCGCAACAGCCGCTCGAAGTCCGTGGTGGTGGGCACGGCTGGAGTCTGGCCCACTTTCTGGAATCAATCAAGTTTTCGTCGGTTCCATGCACGTTGACGGGCGTGTCGCGCGGGCCGGTCAAGATCGTTCTGCCGGGGATGGTGCCAGACGCCGGGGGAGGGGCGGCCGGCGGGGGCGGTCGGTGGACGGAATGCCCGGCGGATCCGGGTGGCCATCCGACCGAAGGCCCGTGTCGCCGCTATTCATGAGCTTTTGCTGTTGGCGGCAGTCGGCGGTCGCGGAAATACGATCTTGGGTGCGGTGGAAATGGCCCCTACGATTACTGTGATCGGGTCGGCCGGGCGGCCGTCGGGATTGGCGTTGGTCGGGGCGGAATCGCCGTCATCCGCCGGTCAGGCCGCCGTCCCGTCATCCGATGAGCCGCCCTCGCGTTTTTACTCCGTTCAGTGGCCTTCTCGGCAACGGTTAATACTCTAGTGTCGAGCCCGCCAGTGCGACCCGATTGTCGCGCAATTCGGAGGGAATTATGCGTGGTGCGTTGGCCATAACCGGCCTCGTCCTGTCGTTGCTCACACCCATGACCGATACGCAGACATCGTCGCCGCCGCAGGGAAAGATCACGCTCGACATCAAGACCATCAACGGCTCGGGCTGCCCGGCCGGCACGGCCGACGCGACGGCCGTGATGTCCGACGACAACACGTCCTTCACGGTGACGTACAAGAACTTCGCGGCGAAGACGGGGGCCAGCACGACGGCCATCGACCAGCGGAAGAACTGCCAGATCAACGTCCTGGTGCACGTGCCGCCGGGCTTCACCTACGCGGTGGCGGAGGCCGACTACAGCGGCTTCGCGCATCTGGCGGCCGGCGCGACGGCGCTGGAGCAGGCCAACTACTACTTCACCGGCACGGCGGCGACGGCCCGCGTGCCGCACACGCTGAGCGGACCGTTCGACGGCGAGTGGCATACCAGGGACGCCGCCAACGTGCTCGTGTACGCGCCCTGCGGCATCGACCGGAACCTGAACATCAACGCGGAGCTGCGGGCCAGCGCCGGCTCCTCGGACGGAAACACGACCAGCTTCATCGAGATGGACAGCTCGCACGCCAGCGTGGCCACCACGTACCAGTTCTCCTGGATGCAGTGCTGACCTGACCCGGCGGGGGTGCGCGCCCCCGCCGGGCGCTCGACTGCCGGCCCGGAAATAATCCGGCGGTGGCGGAGAAGGACGAGCGGCACGCCGGCTGGCTGGAGCTGTTCTACGACCTGTTGTTCGTGGTGCTGGTGGCGCAGCTGGCGCATTCCGTCGTGGAGGACCCGGGCTGGCAGTCGGGCCTGCGGCTGCTGGTGCTGTTCCTGCCGGCCTGGTGGGTGTGGGTCGGCTCCACCCTCTACACCAACCTGACCGCCGAGGTCGGCGCGGAACGGCGGCTGGACACGCTCGCCCAGATGGCGATCGTGATGGTGATGGCCGCCTCGGCCACGCAGGCGGCGGAGGGCCATCCGGGGCTGTTCGCCGGCGCGTACGCCGCGTCGCGGCTGGCGGTGCTGGTGTTCCGGGCGGTGTCCGGACGGAAGTGGCCGGCCGGCGGGGCGAACTGGCCGCTGGTGGTGTCGGCGGCGCTGTGGATCGGCTCGATCTTCCTCGAACCGCCGCTGGCCTACGTTCCGTGGCTGGTCGGCCTGGCCGTCGAACTGTACGGCGTGGTGCGCCGCCGGGCCGGCGGCTCGTTCGTGCGGCAGCGGCTGGCCTCGGGGCGGATCTCGCTGAGCCACCTGGTCGAGCGCTTCGGCGCGTTCATGATCATCGTGTTCGGGGAGGCGATCGCCCAGATCGTCGGCGCGATCGCCGGCGCGCACGGCACGCCGCTGGCGGTGATCACCGGCCTGGCCGCGTTCTCGGTGGTGGCCATGCTGTGGTGGCTCTACTTCGACTACGGCTCGGCGGTGGCCGAGCGGACGATGGGCGGCCGGCCCGAGGAGTCCTACCGGCTGACCGTGCTGATCTTCGTGGTCGGCCACTTCGTCCCGGTGGTGACCCTGGTGGCGTTCGCCGCCGGCCTCGGCGGGCTGGTCGCCGCCGGCGCCCACGGCGCCGACGCCGGCGAACTGCTCCGGCTGTGCGCCGCCGCGCTGGCCGTCTACCTGGTGAACAACGCGATCGTCGGCCTGACGGCCGTGCGCCACCCGGTCCGCCATATCCTCGGCTGGCTGCTGCCCAACGTCGTCGTGCTGGCCCTGGTGGCCGTCTTCGCCGACGCGCTGCCGCCGGCGGCGGCGCTGCTGCTGATCACCCTCGTGCTGGCGACCGAGACCCTGCCGCGGGCCAAGCGCAACGCGAAGGCCTCAGCCGCCCAGTAGCGGCAGGTACCCCAGCCGCTGCCCGGACGCGTTGGGGTGGAAGGAACCCGAGACGTCCAGCAGGGTCACGCCGTTGATCCACGCGTCGGCGGCGCAGTACCCGTGCCCGGCGAACGCGGGCCGCGCGTCGACGAACCGCGCCCCGGCCCTGGCCGCTTGGTCCTGTGTCACGGCCGCGAGCTGATCGGCGCCCTCGTTCAACGCCCGCCGCTTGGCCGCGCTCAGCGAGCACGGGCCGCCGGCCTCGACCACGTGCGGATATCCCAGCACGAGGATCTGGGCGTTGGGCGCCTTGGCCTTGATCGCCGTGAACACCCTGGCCAGGTTCCCGCCGAGTGGCCCGTTGACGACGCCCTCGGCCTGCCGCACCCGGTCGACGCAGGCCGCGTCGCCGCCGAGCACGCACGCGGTCATCACGTCGGCGAAGCCGGCGTCGGTGCCGCCGACCGTGATGCTCACCAGCGAGGTGCCGCCGTTCAGGTCGCCGAGCTGGCTGCCGATGACGTCGGCCGTGCTGGCCCCGCTGCACGCCTCCACATGCGTGTCGGCCAGACCCGACTTCGCCGCGTACAGGTACGGATACGCCTCCCGACTCTGTCCACAGTGGCCGCTGGAGCCGGCGGTGCCCACGCCGGCGGCGTAAGAGTCGCCGAGCGCCACGTACTCCGGCGCGAACGACTCCTGCCCGCCGGCGAGGAGCAGGGAACCGATCAGCAACGCGGTGAGTCCGGGCATGGAATGTGAGTACCACACACCATGTCCACCGATCCGGTGAAACTCAGAGCAGTTGCCGCTCCAGGTCCCGCAGCGCGTGCAGGAAGGACTCGGAGAAGGTGGGGAACGGCTGGATGACGTCCAGCATCACGTCCAGCGGCACCCGGGCGCGGATCGCCACGGTGGCCTGCTGGAGCCACTCGCCGGCCTCGGGCCCGAGGGCGTACGCGCCGGTCAGGCGAGTGCCGTCGGAGACCAGGGTGAGGAAGCCGGGCGTGGTGTCGTAGGCCCGGGTGTAGGTGGCCGTGCGCGGCACGCCGGACAGCTGGATGGTCGAGGTGTACGGGCCTTCGGCCGCGCCGACCGCGGCGGCCTGCGGATCGGTGAACACCACCCGCGGCACGGCGTCGTAGTTGATCGTGCGCGGCCGGCCGAGGATGTTCGACGCCACCACCCGGCCGTGGTACTCGCCGACGTGGGTGAGGTTCCACTGGCCGGTGACGTCGCCGACGGCCCACAGCCCGTCGCCGGCCGACATGCGCTCGTCGACGGGGATGCCGTGCGGGTTGGCCTCGATGCCGACGGTCTCCAGCCCGATGTCCGCCACCCGCGGTCGGCGGCCGGTCGCCACCAGCAGCTTGTCGCCCCGCAGCTGCGAGCCGTCGGGCATGTCCAGCACGTACTCGTCGCCGTCGAGCCGGGCGGCGGAGGCGTGTTGGCCGAGCGCCAGCGTCACGCCGTCGGCGGCCAACGCCTCGGCCAGGCCCCGGCCGACCGCCTCCGGCTCCCGGGGCAGCACCCGGTCCGCGCCGTCGACCAGCGTGACCTCGGACCCGAAGCGGTGGAACGCCTGGGCCAGCTCCACGCCGGTAGGTCCGCCGCCGAGCACCAGCAGCCGGTTCGGAATCTCCTTCACCCCGGTGGCCTCG
>Ga0307511_10000443_pt1 | contig 44389 bp, 19 predicted proteins | sample 13_EM_MG_FD_200266 | JGI IMG/M metagenome (GOLD analysis project Ga0307511, IMG submission 200266) | Populus trichocarpa ectomycorrhiza microbial communities from riparian zone in the Pacific Northwest, United States - 13_EM | ecosystem: Host-associated > Plants > Roots > Unclassified | place... | reverse complement strand
CATGCTCCGGGGCCGATCGGGATGCGGGTGATCACGGGTCCTGCCGTACAGACGGGGCCCTATACATTCCGGGTACAATTCGATCGTCAGGGGGCCGGAGGGGATATCTGGATACAGGAAGAACACCCGGGGAATGCGCAATACCGGCATGCAGTGCAGCCCGGCAAGCTACACCTGTCCGCCAGACTCACTGAAGGAAGACCGCAACGGATCAGCTTTCCAGCGATCGGCGACCAGCGGGTCGGCGTTAAGACAGTTACGCTGAGGGCCGGGACAAAGTCTATCGCCAAGGCCGGAACAAAGACCATCGTGCTGAAAGGAGTTGCGGATTCCGGTCTTCCGGTGGATTACTATGTGGTGGCCGGGCCGGCCTTCGTGGAGGGGCATATGCTTTTTTTAACTCCTATACCAGTAAAAAGTAAGTATCCGGTGAAGGTGACCGTTGTAGCTTACCAATGGGGACGAACGATCGCCCCTCTCTACCAGTCGGCAGAGCCGGTGACGCGGACTTTTTTTATCGTAAAATGATAAGTCTTGATAACTAAAGGGTTGTGCCGGAGGGTCTATAATTACCGAAATAGCTAATAAAATTAGCGTAAAATACTAAAATATTTAGTATTTTTGTATTGGCTCGATTGCCTCCACCTTCCTATCGCCGATTGACATATAAAATTTGAAAAAGGAACGAAATGGGTATTGAAAAGAGAATAATTGGAAAGCAAAAAAGAAATCGTTGGGGTATAATAAAGGAGAAATCGGGATGAATCTTATTAGAACTTATTTAAATTCTTGTCTTTGGATATGGGAAATCGTGATCCTCGTTACAGCCTTATCAAGCCTATGATCATTGGAGGGAAAATTGTTTCTTTCAATGATATATTCAAGTTCATTCCAAAGACGGTAGTGGCAACTGATCTTGGAAAGAAGGTGGATCGTTTTACGGAGTTAATGCATCGGGTGGAGGGATTTACTTTGGAAGAATTGTTCATGATAGCGAAGTTCTGTGATCTTGATGAATCCGAGATGCTCAAGCTGGCGGAGAATGAATATACCATCAGTAAAAGTAAAATCATAAAACGTTTTTGATCAGGGATGGCTTTTTAATTTTCCCAGGTATTCTTTTGTACTTTCCGGATAGATGGCGATATGGTGTGTCCGTACAAGATTGTGGACGGTCTTGCTTTCATTGTAAAATGCTAACAGGATTTTTTGGGAAGGCAGAGCGGGCATGTGGCAGTCGATGCAGTTGTCACTAAGGATGAGTCCCGGGGTCGGTGTAATGCTGCAGGTCATATGTGTGCCGGCGGTAGGGGTAGTAGCGTCAGGGGTCGAAGCGCCTGGATTATGGCAGCTCATACATCTTTGGGAGAATAGCCTGGCGCTGTTCGTTTCATTTACGTGTACGTTGTGACAGGATGAGCAATCCATTTGCGATTGTTGGAAACATTTACTGGAGGTGAGCAGGCCATATTGATTGCCATGTACATCCAGGTTTGCCGCCTCTCCGCTGGTATATTTTGCCAGGGAGAACCTGTCCAGCGTGTCTCCCACCTTAAAGCTGAAGGCGGGCCTCAGTTGGGTCCTTGCTCCTGAATGACAGAGTGCGCAGCCGTCCAGTCTTTGCTGGCGGGATAGCCGTTGGGTGTTGACAATGTATCTGCCCGTTGTTTCCCCGGGGTGGGATGTGTGAAAAGCTGCATGTTCGGCAGCGGGGCCATGGCATCTTTCACAGTCTATGCCATAGATGATCTGGTTCTTATCAAAGTCTCCTCTGTCTATAGAACTATGTCTTGCTGTTCCGGCATAGGTGCTGTGGCATTCCATGCAATAGGGCAGGACCTGCCTGTTAAAAATGGCCCGGTCGGCTGGATAACCCGGGCTGTTGCACCAACTGTCCAGAGCCGTATAATAAGAGATGGGGAGCTGAAATAGATCCCCATCGTTCCAATAGAGATAAGTTTGCCCTTTTCTCCCTGAGCCGACCACTATGTCAAAAGGCCGGCTCTGCGATTCCCTGCCGTTAATGAAGGAGGTCTGGAAAAAGCGGTGGTTCCTTTGCTCCAGGATCACTTCCGTCTCTTTATTAAAGACAAAATGATTTTTGCCGTTGTCAAAACTTCCCTTGATATATTCTTTTGATGCGGGCCTGGAATCCAGGTAATGAGCTGTATGGATATGACTGTCGAAGATATTTTTATGGCAGGAGGCGCAGGATGCTGAGCCGGCAAAGACTTTTCCATCATTGGTTTTTACCGGCACTGTTGAGGGTATGGAAACATACAGCCTGCTGAACAGGTAGATGGACAGAACCAGGGCAAGGATCACATAGTATCTTGTTTTTATTTTTTGAAGATAATGTTGCATAATCGGGGAAATAAGGAAGACCTGGTGGCGGCGGCAATATAGAAATGAATGGGCACAGGGGACCATCGGGGCATATTTGTATTAATAAAAGATAAAAAAATATCATCTTTTAGGATTGTAATCTTAAAATAATTTCCTCCAGGGATATTTTCTATGTGGAAGGTCATCCACAGGGGCGTAAAAACTGATAAAATAGTATTACGAAGCAATGCGTAGGTTGCTTAAGTTTGCGTAGGACCACTAATAATTAACTGCAAGCTATATGAACATTCTCCATTTTATGAGATCATACTGGATGTATGTGTTCTACCGGAATCTATCCATTACCCATTCTTCTTTTGATTATAAGCTGCGATATACCCAGTCCGGGGAGGTATAATGTATTTATCTAAACACAATCTTTTGCTTTAAATGACCAGAAAAATTGTAAACGTAAAATGCTAAAAATGAAACAAAAACTACTGCTTTATAGAAATGCAATAAGCAGAGGGTGGATGCTGGCCCTGTTCATGATAGTCATTATTCCTGTCGGGACCTTTGCCCAGAGCCGGACAGTTACCGGCAAAGTCGTGGCGAGCGGGAATGACAGTACGATGGCAAGTGTAACGGTAAAGGTAAAAGGATCGAATACCGTTGCACTGACGGGTAATGACGGAACTTTTACGATCAATGCAGCACCGAATGCTATTTTGATCTTTTCGAATGTCGGCTTCAATTCCCTGGAGGAGCCGGTGAATAATCGCACTTCGATGTTAGTAAGGCTTGTTTCGAATGCGCAGTCTTTACAGCAGGTCGTGGTGATCGGGTATGGTACGGTAAAGCGGAAGGATCTTACGGGCGCTATCAGCAGTGTGAATGCCGACCAGATCGCGAAGGTGCCGATCTCCTCTATAGACCAGGCCTTACAGGGCCGTGCTGCGGGTGTACAGGTCACTAACAATGATGGCACGCCGGGTAATACCGTCAGTGTGACCATTCGGGGAGTCGGCAGTCTTGCCAATAGTAATGATCCTTTGTACGTTGTGGATGGTTACCCCATATCCGGGGGGCTTAATAACCTTAATCCCAATGATATTGCAACGATGGATGTATTGAAAGATGCATCGGCCACCGCTATTTACGGGGTAAGGGCGGCGGGTGGCGTCGTCATCATTACTACAAAAAAGGGTAGAAAGAATGGCACACAGATCTCTGTAGACGGGTATGCCTCTGTCCAGGCCAAACCGAAAGAATATAAGGTATTGAACGCACAGCAATGGGCTACGCTGGCCAACGAGGACAAGGCGAACGAAGGGACTTTCCAGGAATTACCCGAATGGCTGAATCCTTCTTCCCTGACGAGTGTGGACTGGCAGAATGCCGTTTACCGTACGGGGTTGAAGCAAAATTATAATGTTGCTATCCGGGGAGGCGACGAAAAAGTTCAGACGGCTTTTTCCGTGGGCTATTATGACCAGAAGGGCATCGTGCTGGGTTCCTACTTTAAAAGGGTGAACCTGGGACTGAATCTTGATTATAAGCCGGCTGAATGGCTTAAGTCCTCCACCAGCGTTAAATATGCCCGGCAGGATCAAAAGAATCCCTTCGGAACAGGGACATTGGGTGCGTTAAGCGAACTGATACCCACTATAACCGGCAATAAGTTCACCAACCAGATCAAGGATCAATATGGTAATTACGGTTTTTATAATCCGGTCAATATATATACGAAGAGTTGGGGTAATGCGGTGTATACCATCGAGACCAATGATTATAAAAATTTAAACAATTATTTCCTGGCCAACAGTTCTTTAGAAGCTACTATTTTCGACGGGCTGAAACTTAAAACCAATTTAGGGACGAATGTGAGTGATTATTCCGGCTATTATTTTCAGCCGACCGATAACCGCAGCAGTGATCAATATAATCTGGGGGGCGCGCTGCAACAGAGCTTCTTCTCCCAGACTGCCAGTAACAGTTTCGAGTGGCTGTGGGAAAATACCATCTCTTACGACAAAACTTTTGGCAAGCACGCTATCAGTTTTGTAGGTGGTTATTCCGCACAGAAGATCAGGGGCAGCACTATCAGCGGCCAGGGGAATAATTTACCGAATAATACGATCAGGGATCTGAGCCAGGTATCCAACCTGACAGCTAAAGGAAATGATTCCATTTATACGCTGGCTTCGCAATTTGCGCGATTAAGCTATAAATTTACCGATAAGTACCTGATAACGGGTACGGTAAGACGGGATGGATCTTCCAAATTCGCCCCGGGCCATCAATATGGTGTATTCCCTTCAGGGGCAGTGGCCTGGAAGGCGAAGGAAGAATCCTTTTTGCAGGATGTCAACTGGCTGTCGGATCTGAAAATAAGGGGCAGTTATGGTGAGGTGGGTAACCAGAATTCCATTCCCTTATTTCAATATGCGGCCTTATATTCTTCAGGGGGCGCGCCTGCGAGCGCCACCAACTATGGCTATCCATTCAATAAAATTTATGCGCCGGGAATTGCGCCTACCCAGCCGGCGAATCCCGGCCTGAAATGGGAAACAGACCAACAGACCGATATAGGTATGGACGCGGCTTTTTTAAACGGGGCGTTGAGCCTGACGGTGGATTATTATAATAAGAAGTCAAGAGATTTTCTGTTACTTCTTCCGCAGTCCGCTCAAACCGGCTATAGCCAGCCTTTGGCTGAGAACCTGGGTAGCATCAGCAACAAGGGTTTTGAATTTGCGCTAAATTATAACCATAGCGCCCATGATTTCCAATATGGCATCGCTGTAACGCTGACTACGGTGAAAAATAAACTTTTAAGCATCAACAAAGCAGTAACCTATGTCGACAATGTTATCAGTCCCAATGGAATAAATGCCGATGGCTGGGCTCAATTCAGCCGGACAAGCATCGGGCATACGGTGGGCGAATTTTTTGGATATAAATCTCTGGGGATCTTCCAGACCCAGAAACAGATCAGTGACCTGAATGCCATTGCGGCTGCCAAGTTCCCCAGCAATCCTTTTTACTGGCAAAATGTTACGCAGCCGGGCGACCGTTATTTCGCAGACGTGAATGGTGACGGGCAGGTAACGCCGTCTGACAGGACAAGCCTGGGTAGTCCGATCCCCAAGTTCTATGGTGGGCTGAACCTGGATGGGTCCTACAAATCATTTGATGTTAACATCTATTTTTATGGTACTTACGGAAACAAAATATTCAATTACCAGCAAAGAAACCTGGAAAGCTTCCAGGCTCCGGGTTTTGTCGGTGTGGAGAATGTCGGCGTTGATTATTATCTGCACCATTGGACGACTACCAATCCTTCCAACAGGTATGCGAGGGTGACTTATAATGATGATGTCAGCGGTAATAATGTTGCCTCCAGCGCCTATATTGAAAATGGCAGTTACCTGCGGCTGAAGAATCTAACAGTAGGATATACCTTGCCATTCGCGTTGGTGAAAAAGATCGCGGCTACGAAGGTGAGGATCTATTTCTCCGCGCAAAATCTGTTTACCATTACCGGTTACAGTGGCCTTGATCCTGAGATAGGGCTGGCGCCGGATATTAATGGCGTCAGGAATTCGACGGCAGGGGGTATCGACGTAGGCACTTATCCTTCCTCCAGATTCTATACTGCCGGTCTAAATGTCACCTTTTAAATTGAGAACGAGCAAATATTTAAAGATATGAAAATGAAGAAAAACAATATTGCCAGGATCGTGTGCGCCGTGGCGCTACTCATTCCTTTGGCTTGCTCAAAGAACTTTTTGAATCAAACGGATACAAGGCAAACGACCTCGGACGCTTTTTTTCATACTGCATCCGATGGGATAGCCCTGGTAAACGGGATTTACGATACCTATCAAAATGCCGATCTGCTAAAAAAGTCGATCTGGTATTATGCCAATTTTCAGACCCATGATTTTTTCAACTGGGGGAATGACCGGCTTTATAACAATTATTCCATTCCTACGAACTTTGGGCCCATGGAAGTTTTTTGGTCAAGGGCCTATGTCGGCATAGCAAGGGCAAACAGCGCTTTCGGCATTATCGCAGGCATGAAGACCAATGGTGTTCTCGATGCGGCTCTGGCGGACCGGTTGACCGGTGAGATCTATTTTTTACGGGGTATGACCTATTACTACCTGGCGGCCAGTTTTGGCGGCGTTCCGTTGGAATTAAATGCCGTAACAACGGGTCTGAACCCCCGGTCACCCCAGGACTCCGTATTTCTGCAGGTAGTATCCGATATGAAAAATGCAGCAACCTTATTGCCCTGGAAAGCAGACCTGGCCCCCGCCGATCTAGGCAGGGCTACAAAAGGCGCTGCACTTGGTTATCTGGGCGCCGCACAAATGTGGGTAAAGGATTATGCAGGCGCATTAGCCTCGTTCAACCAGTTAGCGGGTAAATACTCCCTGCTGCCGAACTTTGTCGATGTCAACGAATATGACCATCAGAATAGCGATGAATCCCTTTTTGAGGTGCAATTTGACGCTACCGGGACCCAAAGCTGGGGCGCCGGGAACGAGGTAGCCTGGATATCTGATTTTAGCTGGCCGGAGGAAATATCCAACTTTGGCTATGATTACGGGAACCCGGGGCTCTATTATTCCTACCAGCCCGGGGATACGCGCAAACTGGCCACTATTATAGGTCCCGGCGATTCTCTTGTGAGCCCGGGCATTATTGCAAAGGGTGGTATAAAATCCTATCCATTGGTGGTAGCAGGTTATACGATCACTCCTACCAATCCAACGCATGATCCGCGTTATGTAGGCAGTGATGGTAAGATCATTAATACCTGCGGCACTATCGCCAATCCCTGGTTGGGATCCGATAAAGGACGCACCGGGTACTATTGTGCAAAAATGTGGAGGGACCCCACGCTTACCGGGAATTCCGGGTCCCAGGTAATTTTTGGCGCCCAGAACCAGATCCTGCTGCGTTATGCGGAAGTACTGCTGGATAAAGCTGAGTGCCAGATAAGGACAGGGGATGTAACAGGAGGATTAGCTACGATCAAAATCGTCAGGGACCGTGCCTGGGGCGGTGCATCGCCTGCCGTTATGCAGGACGGCGCTAAATACGACGGTACTGCTGCCGCGCCGATAACTGATCCGCTGCAAATGGTGTACAGCGAATACCGGCATGAACTTTCCGGCGAGTACTCTGTGTTCTATGACCTGCGCAGGGCGGGCGTAGCGGCAGATTTTATAAAAGCGGCCTATGGCACCGTTGACAACAGTACGGATCCCGTACCCGACCCTGCAAAGGGACCCAGCAATGACGGCAAGGTCCATGGCCTGTACAATACCAGCCTTCCTCCGGGCCGCGATCTATATCCCATTCCACAGGTAGAGCTAGGGCTGAATCCGAACCTGAAGCAAAACCCGGCTTACGGTAATTAATTGCACTAAAAAAGGCTTCTTCCAAAGAGAAGCCTTTTTTCATGATAGTCATTACTTTACTATTTTTATAATATGAAGCTGATTCGATACCTGTTGATCTTTCTTCCTGTCTCCTGGTTATTTGCCTGCCAGCATAAGCCTGCCCTTTTTGAAAAAATAGCTTCTTCTCATTCAGGGATCCTTTTCAATAACAGCATTATAGAAAACGACACTATTAATCCACTCGATGTCGTGAATATCTATAATGGAGGAGGGGTCGGCATCGGAGATTTCAATAATGACGGACTGCCCGATATTTACTTTGCCGGCAACAGGGTGCCCAGCCGGCTGTATCTTAACAGGGGGGGGCTTCATTTCGAGGACATAACGGATAAGGCGGGCGTGGACGGATCGGGCAGATGGGCCAGGGGGGTGTCCGTAGTCGATATAAACAACGACGGGCTTATGGATATCTATATCTGTAATACCATCTATACAGATTCGCTGCGGAGGCGGAACATATTGTATGTCAACCAAGGTATCGATAAAGAAGGCATTCCGCATTTTAAAGATATGGCAGCCGAATATGGGCTGGATATTCATGTGCAATCTACCATGGCCAGTTTTTTCGATTATGACAACGATGGGGACCTGGACATGTATCTGACGGTCAATGAAGCTTCCAACAGGGACAATCCTTCTGTTTTTCTCCGGAGTAACCAAAAGAAATATGCTCCGAGCCTGGGAAGGTTGTTCCGTAACGATTGGGACAGCAGCGGGGGGCATCCGGTATTTCATGATGTATCGGCGGTGGCGGGAATTAATTTAGAAGGTTTCGGCCATGCCGCCACCATTTGCGACATCAATAATGACGGATGGAAGGATATTTATGTTTCAGATGACTTTATATCCAATAATATTCTCTATATCAATAATCACGATGGGACCTTCACCAACCGGATGAATGACTATTTTAAACATACTTCCTATAATTCCATGGGTCAGGATGTCGTGGATATCAATAACGACGGCCTGCCCGATGTAATAGAGCTGGATATGAACCCGGAGGATAATTATCGAAAAAAAATGATGCTGGCATCCAACAGCTATCTCACGTACCAGAATTTCGACATTTACGGATACCACTACCAATATGTACGCAATACATTGCAGCTGAACCAGGGACCGCAGATCGGGGAAAATGATTCTATCGGCACGCCTGTCTTCAGCGAGATCGGATTTATGAGCGGCATTGCCCAGACAGATTGGAGCTGGGCTCCCCTGGTAGTGGATCTTGATAATGATGGATATCGTGACCTGATCGTGACCAATGGGTTTCCCCGGGATGTGTCGGACCATGATTTTATGGCTTATCGCGATCAGTCTAAAGGGATGGTCAGCAAAAAGGAGATGTTGAAACAGATACCGCAGGTAAAGCTGCATAACTATGCTTTTAGAAATAAGGGGGACCTTACTTTCAGCGATGTCACCGCAGATTGGGGATTGTCTTTGCCGACTTTCTCGAATGGGATAGCTTATGCTGACTTCGACAATGACGGCGCCGTTGATATGGTGATCAATAATATCAATGACGAAGCATTGCTGTACAGGAATACGTCCCGTGACAAAGACAGTGTGAACACTCATTTCCTGCAGGTCAGGTTCAGGGGAGATAAGCAAAATATTAACGGGATCGGGGCTATGGTCCATATTTATTATGATCATGGCAAGCAGCAGGTATATGAGAATAATCCTTACCGGGGCTATTTATCCGCTATGGAGGGTATCGCGCATTTCGGCCTTGGTAGGGTACCGGAACTGGATTCCGTCGTGGTACGATGGTATAACGGAAGGCAGCAAACAATAAAAAATGTAACCGCCAACCAGGTGCTGACCGTCAATATAAACGATGCCAGGGAGCCTTATTCTTTGCTGGCGCCCCTCCTTGCGGGGAGTGCCGTATTCAGGGAAGTCACCCGGGCGGCAGGGATCACCTATAAGCACCGCGATTATACTTTTATAGATTTCGATATTCAGCATTTGCTGCCGCACAAGCTTTCGGAATATTGTCCGGCACTGGCTGCTGGCGATATAGACGGAAATGGCTCCGATGATCTGATCATCGGCGGGAGTGGGGTCAATCCTGCACATTTGCTCTTACAGCAGCCGGATGGTAAATTCCTGGAAAAGGAGTTCCTGCCGGGAATGGATGGCAGGCCTAAAACTGCCAGGGATGAGGGTATATTGCTGTTCGATGCGAATGGTGATGGGAAAACGGATGTGTATATCGCCAGCGGAGGATATGAATCCAGGCCGGGTAACGATAGCTACCAGGACCGGTTGTATATCAATGACGGGAAGGGGAATTTTATAAGGGATTCATTGGCGCTGCCTGTCAACTATACCAGCAAGTTCTGTGTCCGGGCGATGGACTTTAATAATGACGGGAAGCAGGATCTGTTCGTGGCGGGTCGTGTGGAACCATGGAATTATCCGAAACCGGTCAGCAGTTTTATTTTCAGAAATGACAGTGAGAAAGGGCATGTGAAGTTTACCGATGTTACGGATGAGGTGGCGCCGGAGCTGAAGAACATCGGGATGGTCTGTGATGCGTTGTTCACGGATTTTGACGGGGACGGGCAGACGGACCTGATCGTTGTCGGGGAATGGATGCCGGTAACGTTCTTTAAAAATGTGAACGGGAAATTCAGGAACGTAACGGCCACTTCGGGTGTAAGCGGACAGACGGGCTGGTGGAATTCTATCGCGGCAGGAGACTTCAGGCATACGGGCAGAACCGATTATATCATCGGCAATACAGGGCTGAATACCCTGTATAAGGCAAGTGACCAGGAGCCGGTATATATCACTGCCAAAGACTTTGGCAATAACGGAACTACTATCGGGATCACTTCTTTATTTCTGCCGGACCTGCATGGAGAGAAGAAAGAGTTCCCTGCGCAGGGAAGGGATGATATTGCCCGGCAATTGCCTGGTATTAAAAAACGATTTGCCACGTATAAGCCTTTTGCGCTGGCTACGATGGAGGAAATGCTGACACCGGAACAACGGGCAGGCGCCTTACGGCTGAAAGCTACTCAACTGCGATCCTGTTATTTGCGCAATGATGGCGGCGGAAAATTTACCATGATCGCGCTTCCCAGTGAAGCACAGGTGTCGGCCATTAATGGAATGGTCGTAGATGATTTTGATGGGGATGGGAATCTTGATGTGCTGATCAACGGGAATGATTATGGTACGGAGGTGGGTATCGGCCGGTATGATGGCTTTAATGGGCTGTTCTTAAAAGGGGATGGCGCCGGGGGCTTTGCTCCGTTGTCCATTCTTGAAAGCGGGATCTATATTCCCGGCGACGGAAAGGCCCTGGTGAAATTGCGGGGGGCCTCGGGGGGGTACTTGGTGGCGGCCAGTCAGAATAAGGATGTTTTAAAATTATATGAGCTGAAAAGGAAGGTGAAGAATATTTCCATTGGCCCGGATGAGGTGAGTGCTGTGATCCGGTTTAAGAATGGGAAGGTCCGGAAAGAGGAGTTCTATTATGGAGCGTCTTTTCTCTCGCAATCTGCCCGGTTTGTTCCTGTGGATACGACTATGGCTACTGTTACTATAGAGGATGGGAAGGGGAGGAGGAGGGTGATCTCTATGTAGAAAATGTTAAGTGATTGATATTGACGATTTTGTGTTATATTCTGTTACTTATTTTTATATTATTTGTAACAATATTTCTCAATTGTGTTACATTTTTTTAGTAAATTTGTAACATAATATTTTAGGGGAATGGGAAAATCGATCCATAAACAAATCGCCAAGATTTTGAAAAAATTGCCTAAGGGAAGCCTGATTTTCCCTTCGCAATTCCTGGAAATAGGGAGTGAGACTGCCATAAAAATGAGCTTGTCAAGATTAGTCAAAGAAAATGTGGTGGAGCGGCTGGCACATGGGATTTACATAAATCCTAAAATAGATCCACTTCTCGGGAAAATATATCCACCCATTGAAGAAATTGCTAAAGCAATAGCCCAACGTGATAAAGTAAATATAAAGCCTGCAGGCGCTTATGCGCTGAACCGTCTTGGTTTATCAACGCAAGTTCCCATGAATTATGTTTATGTGACAGACGGGACAGCAAGAAATATAAAGATTGGTAAAAGAAAGATAAAATTTAAGGCTACGGTGCCCAAAAAGCTGGCAACAAAGGGTCCTATCAGCGGACTGGTTATTCAGGCCCTGGAAGAATTAGGGCCAAGAGAAATTACACCGGAGATCCTGGATAAGATAATCCATCTGCTTAAAAAGGAAACGCCGACTTTGCTCAAGCATGACGCAAAACTGACATCAGCCTGGATTGCCAGACTTTTTTACGATATACTTCAACATAAAAACGAAGGATGATGAAATGGTTACAACTCACCAATGAACAAAGATTGGATACACTTTACGAAACCAGCAGGCAAACTGGCCTTCCTTTACAGGCTATTGAGAAGGATTGGTGGGTCACACTCGCACTGAAGGCTACTTTTCAGACATCGTATGCATCTTTTTTGCTTTTCAAAGGAGGGACCTCGTTAAGTAAATCCTGGAATCTGATAGAACGTTTTTCCGAAGATTGTGATCTCGCCATTGACCGGGATTTGTTGGGATATTCAGGCAACCTTACAAATTCGCAAATCAAAAAACTAAAAAGAAAAGCCTGCGAATTTATCAGTGGCGAATTAAGAATAGCTATAGATAAACAATTGTTACAATCAGGAATTCCCCCACAGGTATATTCGCTTGTAGCAGCAGGGATCGTAGATCCGGATAAAGACCCTCAGCAACTATTTCTGAAATATGAGTCCTTGCTCGATGCTGTAGCATATATCAAAAGTGAAGTACAGATTGAAGTCAGTGCGCGATCTTTAAAAGAACCCTGGAGCAATAGACCTATGCAATCTTTTATAGATATTGCTTATCCAGGTCAATTTTTTTCCGAAAATCCTTTTGAGGTGCCTACTGTTGAGCCCAGAAGGACTTTTCTGGAAAAGGCTTTTTTATTGCATGAAGAATTTCTGAAACCTGCCGAAAAAATACGAAGCAACAGAATGTCGAGGCATTTATATGATCTGGATGTACTTATGGATACGGAACATGGTTTCAGTGCATTGGAGGATACAGCGCTATACCATTCGATTATAGAACACAGGTCTATATTTAATCGATTGCCTGGTGTAGATTATAGCACGCATGTAAAAGAAACTATTTCTTTTCTACCGCCAGCAAGTGCTATAGATGCCTGGGAGTCGGACTATAATTCTATGCGTGAAACAATGTTCTATGGAGATACGAAGCCTTTTCCTTTGCTAATAGACCGATTAAAAGAACTATTGGAACGTTTCAGGAATTCAGCGAAACTGGTGAAATAGATAATATTTTTGTAAAATTCAAATAGTGGTGGTTATGAGCGAAATTTGAGGGGGGCTATAGTAGTTTGTTTTTTGAAGAAATTGGAAAAATGGGCAACTTCATCAAAACCCAGGCACCAGGCAATTTCGGAGATGTTCCAATCGGTCTGTTTCAGGAGAATTTTGGCTTCCTGAATGACCCGGTTGCTGATAATGTCGGTCGTAGTCTTGCCTGTATTTTCCTTTAATACTTTATTCAGATGGTTGACATGCACGGAAAGTCTGTCTGCATAATCTTTGGCGGTGCGCAGGCTCAGCTTCTGGTGTAGGGATGCGATGGGAAATTGCCGTTCTAAAAGTTCAATGAACAGGGAGGTAACACGAGTAGAAGCGTTATGGGTCGGATATAAGGCGGTGGCAGGTTGCAACTTTTGTCCGTAGTGGATCAGCTCCAGCAAATAATTACGTAAAAGGTCATATTTGTAGGCATAATCGGCCGACAATTCCTTGTGCATTTTTTTGAAGATATAATTGATTTCCACCGTGTCTTCGTCTGAAAGCTGGAATACAGGATAGCCTCCTGGTTTGAAGATGGGCAGGTCGTCCAATATGACACCACTTTTGGATTGTATCAAAAAATCATCCGTGAAAACGCAGAAGTGACCGGACTGATCCCAGTCCTGCGGCAACCAATTGTAAGGCACTTTAGGTGATGCAAACAAGAGTGCATTCTTTTCAATGTCTATTATTTTATCTGCATATTCCGCCCGGTTGCGCCCGCTGATCAGACTTATCTTATAATAAGCTCTTCTGTTATAGGGCATGAAGGGCTTTTCCTTCATCTTCTTCATAATCTCTTCCACATCGAATACATTGAAGTGGCCTATTTCGTTGCTGATACCATTCGGTAAAAGGGTACTTAGACCGCCTTCCGTGGCGGATGCGGCATTTTTATAAAATTCCTCCAATGATGTGATATCCATATCAGGATGTTTGCGAAATTCAAATATATCAAATAAAGGCTAATGGTACTATTTCAGGATGGTAAAAGACCAATGGCTTTTTCCGGGAAGGAGGGGGAATAGAAAGAGCGTGGAGTTGTAAGTAATGGAAATTCAATTTGTTGAATGAATGGGATGATTTGTGTATCTTTTTGCGAAACAGTAATCGTATTGCCCGTCCCTGGAAAATCCGGTTAAGAGTTTGAAAGTAGAATAGTTTTGTTAACGATCAATTTGTGTTATAAGCCAGTCGATATTTTGTTGTTTGCCTTCATTCAGCCGGGTCCGGCAGTATTCGGTATAAAACACGTGCTGCTGTAAAAAATGCAGGCTTTTCCGATGCCAGTCCGGAAATGTCGTTCCGGTACGCATTTCCATTTCTTTCTCTACCAGCACATCCGTCTGCCGGAAAAGGGGCGTGCCTGCGTGATAGGTATCGGCGTCGCAAATGATCTGCTCCCGGAGCGTAGTAGGATGGGTAGGAAATCTGGTAGCGAGAATACATTGGCTGATCGCTGTAATTAAATCCCCGGCAATATTATGCAAACAATGCTGCATGATCACTACGCCTCTTTCTTCGTGCCCCTTTATTTCGCCATACAAATGACCGATGTCATGGAACCATGCAGACATGCTGAGGATAAAGGTGTCTGTCTCATTCAATAAGTACCAGGCGGCAATCTCTTTTACATGTCCGACCACACTCTCTGTATGGGCGAGATTATGATAAGGGTATTGAATGAGATCGGGTGATTCATACATCCTGGTTACTATTCCTGCTACCTCTTTTTCTGTTTTGCGAAGATTCATTGCCAATTTATAATTAGGGGGCCGGGCAATCAGGCAAGGTGAGAACAGATTTTGAAGGAATTCTGGAGTTTCGCGGCAGAACAATATGGGAAGAGGGATGACCGATTTCCGCTGCGTGAGGTGGAGGCACAGAAAGCTTTCAGAATTCAAACTTATTTTGCGGCCTGATTTAAAACATTTTCAATAGCAAAATCTAATGATCAAGTCGATTCTTTCTATTCTTTTTTTTTGTTGCGTTACCCAGGTCTTCGCCCAGGTCCCTTCTAAAACTGCCTTTGTGGCGCTCTCCGGTACCGTAAAGGACTCCCTTTCCGGTCTGCCCCTGGAAAAGGCCAGCATCAACCTTAAAGGGGCGAGCAAAAACGGATCGGTCTTCAGCGGTCTTACTGATAATCAGGGACGTTTTTCCATGCGACGGCTGCCGGCCGGCAGCTATTCTTTGACTATCGGCTATATCGGCTACGATAGTTATCACCAGGCCCTTCTTTCTATCGGCAATATGGACAACGACATCGATCTGGGTACTATTACCCTCGTCCCGAGAACTGTCACTCTTGAAAAAGCGGTTGTCACTGCTTCCCGGCCTTTATTGGAGAACAAGGTAGACCGCATCGTGTACAATGTGGACAGGGATGTCACTTCCCAGGGTGGGGTCGCTACCGATGTCTTGCGGAAGATCCCCCAGGTCAGCGTCGATGTCAACGGCAATGTCGAGCTGCTGGGTAATCCCAGCGTACTTTTCCTTATCAATGGTAAACGCTCCACCATTTTCGGCAACAGCATCGTCGATGCCCTTCAATCCATACCTGCCTCGCAGATACAAAGTATCGAAGTCATGTCCAGCCCCGGGTCGAAGTACGATGCTACCGGCACTGGTGGCGTTATCAATATCATTCTGAAAAAGAATAAGTCGGAAGGCTTTAGCGGGACTGTCAATGCAACCGCCGGAACAAGACAGGAAAATGGCTCCGTCAATCTCACCTATAAAAAGAATAATGTCACTGTCAGTGGCTATTTCAGCGGTACGGACCAATTGAGTGTCAGCACGATTACCGACAGCAAAAGGAATTCCGTTGATACGGCTTCGGGCAGCAAATACTTCCTTGGCCAGCAGGGCAACAGCGATTTTAACCGCTATGGTTATCGTGCCGGTCTCAACCTGGACTGGGACATCACTCCGAAGGACAATGTGGCCCTTTCTTTTGGCTTTAACCAGTTTGGGAATTCCACCGACGGCTTGTTCAATCAGCTCAATACAGGAACTGATCAATATGGCAATAGTCTATATGACCAGACGAGCCTTCGCGCTGCCAATAATAAGATCCGGAACAATTCTGCCGACATTGGCCTGGACTATACCAAAAAATTCCGGCAGGAGAAGGAGCAGCTTACCTTTTCTTTCCTGTACAGTGCGGGACAGAACAATACGGCGTACCTGCAATCTCAAAGATATCCGGTCAATGACTCGATCTTTTCGGGCTCGACGAGCGACAATCCCGGCCGTGACAAGCTTACCTCTTTCAGTCTCGACTATGCTTATCCCGTTTCCAAAGGCCTATTGCTGGAAATGGGTGCGCGTACAGAAATAGAATCCCTGATCAGCAATGCCAACGTCTATTCCTTCGACCCCCTTACATACGCCTATGCCTTCGATAACCAGCAGTCCTATAATTCTACTTTTCGACGGTCGGTTTATGCCGGGTATGTCTCTGGCTCTTTCCGGCTATTCGATTACCTGAATGTCATCGCCGGTATCCGGTCGGAATATACTACCAACAATGCGTATTACAGTAATTCCGGTCATGTAAAGATCCCTGATTATAATAACCTGGCTCCTTCGATCACGGTCTCCCATAACTTTGACAACGGCCAGACACTTAAATTCAGCTATGTCTATCGATTGGAGAGACCTGAGTACCGGGACCTCAATCCGTTCATCAATCTGGCCGATCCGCAGAATATTACTACGGGGAACCCGAATATACGTCCTGAGATAGGGCATGACTTTCAGGTGGGTTATAATGCTAATATCGGAAAAGATAACAGCCTCAATATTGTCCTGGTGTACACGCATAATAGTCCGGATATCAAATCCTATACAACCTTTTATCCTGCCTTCCAGGTTGGCGATTCCACTTACAGCAACGTCAATGTCACCCGGCGCGACAACATTGCCTCCGAGGACCGCTGGGGTATTAACCTGGGAGGCTCCTTCTCTCCTTTTCCCAAATTCACCATCCGGCCTACTATTCAGTTGTATGACCGGCGAACTGTCAACATCTATTCGATACCATCTAAAATCAGCGGCTTTGAATACCGGTGGAACATCAATGCCAACTATCAGTTTCCCAGTGGGCTCATCGTGGAAGGTTTTGGCAACTATCGCTCCGGCATTCACTGGCAAGGCAGGCAGGCCAATTTCCTCACCTATACCCTTGCGCTCCGGCAGCAGCTTTTCGGCGGTAAAGCGAGCCTGGGGCTCGTCGCCGTTAATGCCTTCGGCAACTACCTCATTCAGCATTCCACCGTGGAAGGCGTCGGGTTCGTTACCGACAACCGTCTGGAGATCCCCTACCGTTCTTTTGGTATCAATGTCCTGTACAAATTCGGAAGGGTGAAGATCAGCAAGCCGAAGGAGGATGAAAATTTTCTGGCCAAGCCGCCGGTTGAAAATTAAGCGTATGGGGCCGACCGGAGGCCGGCCCCATACGCTTATCGTAATTTGACATCTTCGCAGATCTTCTCGAAGGTCTCTGTTCTCATCGCCTTCAGGGTAACCTGCTGACCATTGACGCTGATCATTGCCAATGCAGGAGGTTCGGTAAAATACCGGTACGTGCCTGACCAGGGGCTGGGCAGCATTGCGTAAGGGGCTGAACCGCCCGCTCCATTGTTAATGCAATAGAAGGACCGGCTGAGTTGTATCTTTTTGCCGGTGTACTTTTCCAGATAGATCGGTGTCTGCGGCGTCATTTCAAGAAAGGAAAAGTTGTGTTCATCCCCTGAGATGAATGCCAGGAACTTTTTGCTGTTATTTACGCAGATATCCAGGATCTCATCCCGGCGTTCTATCGTCCCCTTTTTCAATGGAATGCCTGCTACCACGGCCCTGCTATTATTATCGCCATCCCACCACATGGCGTCGGCGAGGTGATCTCCGTTCGGAAAAACGGCGCCGTGTGTGACAACGAAGATGTGATCGATGGCGGGGCTGCTTTCCATACGGCTCATCGTCTCTCTCAGCCATTTGACCTGCTGATCCATGATATATCCTTCCGGGCATCCGCTGGTCGTCAGCGGGTCTTTGCTTTCCCAATATTCCGTATTCAGAACGATCATGGCCACATTGTCATAGGTATAGTAGTATACGTTCTCCTTGTAGGTGGGGAAATCGATCTGGTTCGGATTGGGATCATAGCTGCCTCCATCCTCGCTGACCGGTCCGTTCTGCGGGTTTACGAAGGCCCGGGCAAAACTGGCTTCGCCGCAGGAGGTGGCATAAGGGAAGACCTCGATCGTCTTTGATTTTTTAGTGGTGGGATCCGGAGCGAATACTTCCCTGCTGGTCTCATGGTCGCCAAAGCCGACATAGACCGGGATTTTGCTCCAGAAGGGCTCCAGAGACCTTTTGAAGTTGGCATACTCCATCAGGTGACCGTCAACGGTGGGGTTGGCGCCCGTGGTAATATCACCCTGTGCCTGCATGAATACGGCGTTGTTCAGGACTGCTGCAGCCATAATAGCCCTTGTCGACTGGAAATTCGTACCGCCAAAATCCCGTTCTCCTCCGCCTGTGGTAGCGCGGTTAGCGCTGGCAAAAGCAAAGGTGAAGGGGCGTCTGCTGCCTTCTTTCGGGGCAGTCTGAAAATGGCGGGTCTCCTTTCTGTCGCCATAGGCTACGGTATAAGAATAATCTGTTCCCGGCTGCAGGCCTTTTATCACCAGTTCGTGATGTTTGCCGGCAGTTTCCTCGGTAAAGACCTTATCGCCGATGGTAATGGTCGTTTGTACAGGCGTCTGTGTCTCGTAAGAGATCACACAGCCGGCTGGTTGGAGATCGTTGATCAGGGGCCCTTCGATGATCGTTGGAACTACTTTGTAAGGGCCGGTTCCTTCGAAAGCTACTCTGCCCTCATAAATAATTCTTCCGGCATTATCCATGATCCTGTACCCGATGATGCCTTTCCCTTTTTCCGCCAGCTTAAAAAAATCGTTCGATTTAACAAAGACACTCTTTATTTCCAGTAAGGCCCTGCCGTCCTTCATTTTAACATCTTTGGGTAAGAACGCTACTGTTGGAAAGGCGGCAGTCTCATTCAGAGGGCCATAGGCTACTGTACCTGTGAATCCGGGAAGGTCCAGATCGAGCTGGATCCCTGATGCAGCGCCCTGGGGATTGCCGGTCATTTTTGAAAGGGTATATACATCCTTTTTTTCCAGGTCCTCTACATTGCCTGCTTTCGTTAAAACTAATTTGCCTGCGGCATTGTAGGATACTCCGTCCAGTACGGCCGGTATTTCGGGCCGGTCATTTGATTGGGAATAAATAGTACCTGACAGGATCGTAAAAGAGAATAATAGTGCAGTAGATTTTTCGGTGATCTTCATTTAGCAGATTTGATTTTAGATTAGCCGGATATGGCGGTCTATTATTTTGTTAACTTAATGGCGTCATTTGGTTATCTTAATGGCGTCGAGCTCTTTTCCTTCCGGAGAGATCTGGCGCATGGTAAGCGTCGTTCCGTTTACGTCGATGACGCTTAAGGAATGGACATTGGAAATAAACCGGTCGGTGAATTTCTGCCATGAATCCGGATCGTTGTTCTGTTCAGGATTATACAGTTCCTGGCCTCCTGCGCCGGTGACGATGTAGATAATTCCCTGGGGCCTGGTATTGGTTTTGCCATCGAAAGACTTATCCAGCGTCCATCTTCCGTTGACCACTCTGCCACGGATTGTTTGGTTGCCTTTTCCTCCCACCAGTAAGGTCCCTTTCTTGTCAGGAGTGAATTTCATGGGGTAGGAGCGTTGATAATTATGTACATGGCCGCTGAAAACAACATCGACCTTTCCGGATTCAAATACAGGGGATAGCAGACGCATCTGCTGCTGCTCAAAATGTTCCCGGGCAGAGCTGAACCCCGGATGGTGGAATACGACAAAACGCCAGGTGGCTTCCTTTGCATCGGCAAGGTCCTTCGCTACCCAGGCAGTCAGCGCGCTATCGGTCCAGTCTACATAGGGATCTGAATCCACGATCAGCCAATGTGCGTTTCCGTAATTAAAAGAGTAGTTCACCATTCCGGGATAGGCCTCGCCGGCGGCTTGCAGAAAAGCGTTCCGGTTGGTCTCCGAGGCGGTCATCTTCGGGACGAATGCATCGCCTTCCTTACCGGGAAGGCCATTCAGCGGCTGTTCCCAAAAAAAGTAATAGGCCAGTCCGTCGGGGAACTGATCGAGATTGCGGTTGTCTACATCGTGATTGCCGGGGGCAGCAACGAAGGGAATGGAGCGCATCAAGGGCGCTCCTTCATCAGATACTTTATCTGCGTTATAGATAGGCCAGAACTTGCTATCATATTCCGAGATGCGGCCATTCTCATAAATGATATCGCCTGGAACGATGAGGAGATCGGGTCGGGAAAGAAAAGCCTGTTTGGCCAGCAATCTGGCATCTGTCGTGGCCGCGCCGATGTCGCCGGAGGTTATAAAACGGTAAGGCTGACCGGTTGTTTTGGGCGCCTGTCCCTGTGAAGAGAAAACAATTTTATCTCCCTTCCAGACCCGATAGCTGAAGAGGCTTCCGGGCACCAATCCGGCTAACTTAGTCTTATAAAGACGGCGGGGTTGGATACCTGCGGCCGTAATATGGATGGATCCGGGGATCTCTGTTCCTGTCCAGTTGCCGTTGGCAGTGGTTTTTATTTCAACTTTCCAGTTGGCTGTATCCTCCAGCACCTGCCATAACAATTCCAGCGAGGTGGCGGATGGGTTACGACCGATGTTCAGGTAGGGCTTGGCTACAAATCCATTATCTGTTGGTACATCCTGGGCAAGGGATCTGCCCGCTACTACTACGAATGTTATTAAAAGGAGCCTTTTCATTTATTGTACGTATTTATTATGTCTAAATGTGCTGGTGAACTTCGGCCTGAGGGCCTTGTTCACGACCGGACTCCGTCCTGGTCAGTGCTGGTTGCCTGACCCATTGCTTTGAAAGGCGCCGATATCCTTTCCGGGAGGAGTGATCTCGGTAGCGCCATATTTAGCATCGATGGGTACATCCTTCCTGGTGGTGAATCCGGTATATCCTATTCCGATGCAGGGCGAAGTAATTTTCAACCGGAAATTGTAATTCCCCACGGTAGCGATGTCCCTTAGATTCAGTCCGGCGGGCATGGGTACCGGGCCATTGATAAATTGAGGGTTGTTGGTCCCCAGCAAAGAGGCCGGCGCCGTATAACTATCCCCGGGTTTCCAGCCGGCCGGTAAAAAGGTGGACGGGTTGGGTATATCTGTTGACATGGCCTTAGAGATACATACGCTTACCGCCATCGATGGATAGATATTATTGGCTACGGATGGAGAATCGGCGTAGGTATAATTATATCCGTAAGACAGGTTGGCTGTATCTGCTATCGGGTTCTGTACGACCCGAAGACCGAACTTGCAGTTGACGATTAAATTGTTGTATGCCATCCCGCCGGCTCCTTCTTCAAAATTGATGGAACCGCCACGTCCGGCTGCCGCTCTTCTGTATCCGCAGTTGACAATAGTATTATTATACATTCTAACATTGGAGCCCGGTACACCGACGATCGCCCCTGAGTTGGACAGTTTAGGACCGTTCGTGGCCATGCCTATGCAAAGATTGTAGGCGAAATTCCCTATTGTGCCTGCTTTTGCATTCATCGCTTCTCCTCCCGTGTAGCCGCATTTTTCAAAGGTGTTCCGCATCACGGAGATCTTTCCTCCCAGGATCCTGAACGGGTCGTCCGTGCTGCCGTATACCCATGAGTCCTCCAACACGAACAGACCGTAGGGATTTTGAAAGAATAAGGGGTAAGGGTTGCCAAAGATCTGTTTGATAGGACTGCCGGAGGGTATGGCGGCGCCGCCGAATTCGATACGTGTCCATTTGATGATCATCATAGGGCAGGTGGTCGCGCCGATGATGCCGATCCAATTGCCGGCGAGGGCGGGGTCGGTGCTGGGATTAGCTCCGGGATTATCCGTTTTGGTCAGTCCCGGAAAGGTGAACAGGTTCGGGTGATCTTTCGTACCCAGGCAGATCAAAGACCCTTTGACGCCCATTCCGTATTTGCCGGTAAATTTGATGGTCACTCCTTCCTGGATCGTCAGCGTATCACCTTGGTTGATGATCACATCGCAGCCAATTGTATATGTTTTACCTGCCAGCATGGTGCCTTTGATGGTGCCGCATAAAGGCGCCGTATCACTAACGGGCGAGGCTGGAGTTACGACTGCTACCCAGAGGTCTTTATAGTCTCTCTTCGCGCAGGAAGAAAGGAAGGTTCCTATAATGAGGATAATAATAAATTGCGGGAAATATTTTTTCATGTTGATGTTGCTTTTAGAGTTTATACCGGAGACCAAATAAGAAAGATGTTCTTACGTAATTCTTTTGAACGATAATTTTATTGCCGGGGTCTGTCTGTAAGGACAGCGCCCTTGAGCCGCTGGCGACGATATAGGATTTGTAGGGTTGATGAAGAGTTAGAACAGTGGGGGAATTCGTCAGGTTGTTCATCTTGCCATAGAAGGTCAATCGTTTGACGATCCTTTTTTCGAAGGAAAGGTCCAGGCCTGTAAAAGGCTGCTGCCAGTAATGTAGTCCGGCATAAGGGCTCACCAGAGCAATCCTCTCCCCGGTATAGGTAAATGCCACCTGCACATCCAGGCCGATCCTTGAGCCTTTATAGATCAGAGACAGGTTACCGACATGGTTGGACTGACCCTGTAATGGCCTTGTCTCTGAAACATACTTCGAGGTAATCGATGAGTCAGTACGGTAGACATACAACATGCTGTCATTAGTTACTTTCGATTGGGTAAACGTATAATTCGCGGATATGCCGAAATGGCCGAAGTATTTGGTGAATACGAGCTCGAATCCATAATTGGTCGCATTCCCTATATTCTGAGGTTTTAAATTCTGGTCTGTAACCCCTACTTTAACAGCGGTGTATTCGATAGGGTCTTTTATGTTCTTATAGAATGCTCCCACGAGCACCTGGTCTGCATTTCCGGGGAACATTTCATAGCGCAGGTCGAAGTTATCCCCCACGGCATGTTTGAGGCCTATGGGGTTTCCTACCTGTTTGAACGTCTCATAATTATCCGGCCCCTCGGGGATCAGCTCGGCGAACTGGGGTCTTGCGAGGGCTCTGTAATAAGAAAGTCGTACAGACTGGGTATGGGTAAGTTCATATTTTAATTGTCCGCTGGGCAGCCAGTCGGTGTACCATATTTTACCGGAACGTGCCGGAGCATCCTGTCCCTGCTGCGTGTTATACTTCTGGTGCGTGTCTTCCACTCTTACTCCTCCCAGCAGCTCTAATTTTTTGGTGAGTTCCCATTTACCCTGTAAATAGCCTGCATAAACATCTTCTCTGAAATCATAGTTATTGCCATTCAGACCGGGAGTGGCATTTGATCCCAGGAACGTATACTTTGCATCATTGACATTGGTATAAGTCTGTGTGGAACTTCCCGAAGGCAATAACGGATTTAAAGTATAGGAGTTGTAGAAATTGTTCCTTTTCTTATCTCTTACAAGCCCGCCTATTTTTATTTCGAATGGCTGTTGTAAAAGACGGGTTTGTTTTGTAAGGTTGACTTTCCCGGACAGGTCCTTATCGCTGTTGTGCTCCCAGTTGCGGGACATGTTGATAAGGATGTCCGGTGTCCCCCTGGTGGCGACTTTCGTCCCTGGATCTACCAGTACGGGGAATTCATGACCGAATGTCGCCTGGTCGGGAATATGATTATTCGCTATGGAATAAGCCGCGGCCCAGTCGAATGCCAATGACGGGCTGAGCTGATGAAGGCCCTGCAGGGTTGAATTGTAAATAGACTGATATTGCCAGGCGGTCCTGAATGTCTCATCGACCAGTGTATTCAGGGCGATCGTATCGAATGACTGGCGGGTTTCCAGCATATTTAACCGGACATAGGTATTCATAAGGGAGAGCTTGTTACGCTGATCGAAATTGTAATCGAGCTTGGCTGTCAATCCCAGGCGTTGATTGTCCGTAGAGTAGCGGCGATAATACAGGTCGATGAACTGGGGCAGGTTATTCACGCCCGGCTGTGCGTTGGGTAAAAAGAAGGTGGATTGGGTGCCGCTGAAGATATTCTGGTAGCTTCCGGAGAACAGCACTCCTAATTTTTTATCCCTTCCGAAGCGATTGCCGATGGTCAGTCCGAATGCCTCGTTAACAGGGGTATTCAGCTTCGAATAATTCAGATGACCGACTGGAAAATCCGCCGGAACGGCTGCATAGGTGCTGCCATGGATCTCAGCGGGCGAGGACTTGTTGATGGTGCTGTTGTTGAACTTTAAGTAGTCCTGGTTATTAAATATATTATTATAACCCACGGATGCATTTACCTGTAGTAATTTGCTTGCCGGCGCGTCTTTCATGACTAAATTGATGGTGCCGCCGATGGCATCCCCTTCCATGGAGGGGGTAAGGCTCTTGCTCACTTCCAGTCTTTCCAGTAATTCCGATGGGAACAGGTCCAGGGGTATAAAACGGCCTTTGTCGTCCGGGCTTGGAATTTTAATTCCGTTTACCAGGGTGTTAATATACCTTTTCTCCATTCCCCGGATAATGGGGAAGCGGGCTTCTCCGGAGCTGCTCCTTTCAATGGTGACGCCGCTTACTCTTTGCAATACGTTGGCAACTGTAATGTCCGGCAGCAACTGGATGTTCTTTGCCGAGAGGATGTTAGCCAACTGGTTGGATTTCTTTTCCAGGCTCCTTGTGTTCCTGTCGGATTCATTATTCCCTGAGACAACCGTTATGGTAGATAATTCCAGGATAGCCGGCTCAAGGATGATCTTCAGCTCAGCTGGCCTGGCTTTGGCGACGGTCACATGCTCACTATGGCTTTTATAGTTGGCAAAGCTGACTTCCACCTCGCAATCGCCGGGCGGCAGATCTTTAAATGTAAAATTTCCGTCAAGTTGGACGAATTGTTTTTTACCGCCTTGTTTGACCACTACGGTAGCGCCGGCCATTGGCTCACCGGTCCGGGCGTCCAGGACAATACCCCGGATGCTCTGACTTTGACCGGTAAAATAAAGGAGCAGCAATAGGAAACACGTGTAAATCTTTTTACAAATAGTTTTGGGGAGCATAGGTTGTTAATTGAGCCGCAAAAGTTTGCAAAAAAAACTTGCCACGGAGATGTGCCAAGCGCATTTATCTATTTGGTAAGAATTAGCTAACGTTGATTTAACTGCTGCAACAGAATCGCTTCAGTATTCCTACAGAATGGGGTCTATGGCCTCAAAAGGTGTGCCGGGCAATGGCCTGGGCTCAATCTATAGGAATGTTGGAGAAAGGGCGGTAAATTAGGCGGCAGGAAGGTCTACGTAAATAATGTTTGTTATGCTTGTAATGCTTGTAATGTTTGTAATGTTTGTAATGCTTGTAATGTTTGTAATGTTTGCTATGCTTGTAATGTTTGTTATGCCTAAGAGGAAATTATTGCTGCAGATCCTGGTTAGCCTGTCTTTAGTCAGTCTGCCTTATCTGCTCAGGGCGCAAAGCAGCGTTGTCCCTGAACACCTGCTATGTGAATACCTGACCAATCCTGAAGGGATAGATGAACCGTTACCCAGGTTGAGTTGGACGCTGGCTGCCACTGATACTGCTGCATTCGGTCAACGCCAGACTTCCTATCTGATCATCGTCAGCTCTTCGGTAAAGGGATTGGACCTGAACCGGGGTGAAGTATGGAATTCGGGCTGGATGGGGTCCGCTGACATGCACTCTATCGTATATGGAGGTAAGCCGCTGGAATCCGACCGGACCTATTTCTGGAAGGTATGCGTCAAAGACGAATCCGGAATAAAATCGGCATGGAGTGCTGTCGCCCATTGGAGCACCGGTCTGTTTAAGCAGGCTGAATGGACAGCCAGATGGATCGGGCCCGCATTGGCATCGGATCGGAAAGGGATGGGTGATAACGCTGTGGACAATAAGGGGGCGAATAATAAGGGAGGGGATAACAATGTGCCTGACCCGTGGCTCCGCAAAACGGTGAATCTTACTGTCCGTCCGGCCAAAGCGATGTTATTCGTAGCGTCGGTAGGGTATCATGAGTTGTACGTGAACGGTCATAAAATAGGCGACGATGTATTGTCGCCTTGTGTGAGCGATCATTTAAAACGGGCAAGGTATGTTGCCTATGATATTGCATCAGCACTACACCCCGGTAAAAATGTCATCGCTCTCTGGCTGGGGACCAGCTGGTCTATTTTCCCCTCTTATGCTACGGATGACAAGCCCCGCGCACCCATTGTGATCGCGCAATGCGATATTTATAATTCAGGGGAGGCGAAGCCTGTCCTGCGTATACAGACGGACGGGAGTTGGAAGACCCGGGCAAGCCCGAACAGGCTGTTGGGGAAATGGGAATTTGGACAAATGGGGGGTGAGATATGGGATGCCAATAAAGAATTACCGGACTGGAATCTGGCATCCTGTGATGAGACGAACTGGAAGGCAGCTACTGTGTATTCTCCACGACTACTATTAACGGCTCAGATGGTCGAGCCTAATCGTTTGTTCGAAGAGATCCATCCGGTGGCGGTCGAAGAAAAATCTGATGGCTCGTTCCGGGTGGATATGGGCGTCAATTTTGCCGGATGGACGGAAATAAAATGTAAGGGGTCAGAGGGACAGAGGGTCGATATGTTCTTCTCGGAGCGGGAGAAGGAGGAGATGACCTTTCATCTGCACAATGCTGTTATTATAGGGAGGACGGGGGAAGGTGTCTTCAGGAACCGGTTTAATTATAGTTCAGGGCGCTGGATCACTATACGGGGACTAAAAGAAAAACCCGCTCTATCGGATATCCGCGGATGGGTAGTCAGAACGGCTTATCCTTCTGCCGCCACTTTTGCCTGTTCGGATTCTCTGCAAAACTGGATCTATGACCGGGTGCGGTGGAATTTTGAGAACCTTTCCATTGGGGGGTATGTAGTGGATTGTCCCCAACGGGAACGAATGGGTTATGGTGGCGATGCCCATGCGACGTCCGAGACGGGGGTATTTAATTTCGGGCTTGGGGCCTTTTATACGAAGTGGATGGAAGACTGGCGGGACGTGCAGGGAGCAAAATCAATGGATCCTTTAAACTATGGAGGAAATGCCGACGATGGCATACTCCCGCATACGGCCCCCACTTATTGGGGGGGAGGAGGTCCCGGATGGGGAGGCATCTGCGTTACATTACCCTGGCTAATGTATCAGCAGGAAGGGGACAGGAGAATATTAGCAAAGAATTTCGAGCTGATAAAAAAATGGCTTGCTTTTTTGGATACGCATACCCGTAATGATCTGCTGGAACGATTTGGCGGGGCATGGGATTTTCTGGGCGACTGGTTGTGGCCTCACGCGGGAGCAGAGGGCATGAACAATGATAAGCCGCAGAATATCTGTTTTAATAATTGCTACCGGGTATATAATCTTCGTATGGCCGCTAAGATCGCCCGGGTGTTGGGAAAAGATGCGGAGGCCGGTCAATGGGAGCGTCAGGCATCCGCTTCCAGTCTTGCCATCCAGGCGAAATATTATAATCCATCCGATCACAGTTATTCGGATAGCTCCATGGGTAACCTGGCGGCGGCTCTTTTAGCGGAGGTGACTCCCCCTGAGCTTCGTGATTCGGTCATGGACCGGCTTGCAAAGGAGATCCTGGTTGTCAGGAAAGGGCATATCCATGTGGGGATTACTGGCGGCGCTATGCTGTTTAAATTGTTGCGCAATGCCGGAAGGGATGACCTGATCTATTCGATGACTTCACAGACTGATTATCCGGGTTGGGGATATATGAAAGCAAATGGAGCAACCTCGCTCTGGGAGATGTGGGAAAAGGATCTACCCGGGCATTCTCTGTTGCATAGTTCATATCTATACCCCGGGGCCTGGTATATCGACGGGCTGGGTGGTATCCGCCGCGATCCGGAGCATCCCGGGTTCAGCCGATTCATCGTTCGCGTTCCGCGGGTTGACGCCTCTAAGCTATCATGGGTCAAAGCTGCGTATGATTCCCCTGTGGGAATGATCCGGGCGGCCTGGCAGCGTAAAGGCGGCCGTTTGTATCTTGAAGTGACCGTGCCTCCGGGCGCCACTGCCACTATTTATTTCCCGGGATCGGGGCCTTCGGGGATTGCGGTATCCTCTTTGTGGGCCAGGTATAAAGGAATGGAGAAGGGGTATGCAACTTATGAGGTTTCTGCGGGGAGGTATGTGCTATCGGGGGAGGAGGGGGAATGAATGCTGCGCGTGGGGCCGGCGAAGAAAGGTTAAAATGGGTAAATTACTGATTTACCTCCCTATTTATGAGAATACCCCCCATGTCTGTGCTTTCGGCATACCCTAATTTTACCTGATGAGCGCCGGCTGCGGATTGCAACGACCGGGCTACCGTGGATAGGTCTTTGGAAAGGCCTATGCATTTTAAAATCAGGATTATATGAACGATTGTATTGCTTTTTCTCCTCGTTGGGTTCGGATATTCCCGTTCTTTTTCTTTTGGTTCAGTATAGGTGGGTTGCATGCCCAGGAAGCCCGGGGGCAGGTAGTGACGGCGCAGCAGGTAATTGTCTACCCGATGCCTGGCGGCATTTCCCACAGTGAGGATTTCACCGTCCGGGTAAGAAACCCGGGGCAGTCCTGGCGGGTCCTTCCTGTCTACCTGGCGAAAGTCGTTCAGGTGGTGGATACGAAGAGGGCATTCCGGCAGAGTTCGATGGCCTATTTTGATTTTTCCGGGACGGTGGAAGTCTCTGTCACCTATCACCAGGGGGCGATCCGCTCGGCGGGGATCAGGCCACTGTCCTATGGGGTACAGCCGGTCGTTACGGGGAATACCATCACTTTTTCGCTATCCAGGCCTTTAAACTTATCGGTTGAAGTAAACGGCGATATTTTTCATAATCTCCAGTTGTTTGCCAACCCTTTGGAGACGGACAGGCCGTCGTCAATGGATTCAAGTGTAATCTATTTTGGACCGGGTGTGCATAATATCGGTCTGTTGAATGTGCCTTCCAATAAGACGGTCTATATTGCCGGGGGAGCTGTGGTACAGGGGCAATTGCTGATCCGTCATGCGGAGAATGTCAAGGTACGTGGAAGGGGTATCATGACCCAGGTGTCTGCCGACAGTGTGCCGGATGACGTTCAACATACGCGGAGCAATGGGTTGACTGTAGAGTATTCGAGGAACGTGGAAATGAGCGGTCTGATCCTGATGCCCCATAAATATAGTATCCTGGTAGGGCAGTCAGCCGGTATTACGATCCGGGGGATCAAGTCGTTGAGTGCGGAAGGGAATGCGGACGGGATCGATGTATTTTGCAGTTCGGATGTGTTGATCGAGGATATTTTTATGCGGAATTCGGATGATTGCATCGCTATTTACGGGCACCGGTGGAATTATTACGGCAATACAAAGAACGTTATTGTCCGGGGTGCGGTATTGTGGGCGGACCTGGCCCATCCGATCCTCGCAGGCACGCATGGGGATTCAAAAAGTCCTGACACGCTGGAAGGGCTCCATTTTGCCAATATCGACATTCTCGATCAGCATGAATCCCAGATGGACTACCAGGGTTGTATGAGCCTCAATGCAGGGGATGATAACCTGATACGCGACGTCACGTTCGATCATATACGGGTGGAAGATTTCCGGGAAGGGCAACTGGTGAACCTGCGGGTGATGTACAATAAGAAATACAATATGTCACCTGGCAGGAGGATAGAAAATGTCTTATTCAAAGACGTCTCCTACCATGGCAATTCCGCTAATTTGTCGGTGATTGCCGGTTACGATGATAGCCGGTCTGTCAGGAACATTGTCTTTGAAAACCTTGTCATCAATGGAAGGTTGATTTCAGATACGATGCCGGGCAAACCAGGCTATTATAAAACTTCCGATATGGCCCGCTTCTTTGTAGGGGAGCATGTGGAAAACATTCGGTTCTATTGATGCGGGGGGGCGGGGTCGTATAAGATAAAATAGTTATTTTAGATTTCCTTTTAGTGGGAGATGCTATATGGAATGTACATGCAATAAATGGGCGCTGACTTTTTGGGTGATAATCCTGCTGGGGGGATTGCAGGCCGGAGCCGTCCCTCCTGTTCCGCCAGGTTCTCCCGTTCCGCCCGCCTCTCCTGTCGCCCCCGGGACCCTAAGCTATCTCGGAATCGAGCAGGGCCTTTCCAATAATGCCGTCCGTTGCATTTTTCAGGATCATAGGGGCTTCATGTGGTTTGGCACCTATGACGGTCTCAATCGGTATGACGGCAACGGGTTCAGGATCTTCAGGAATAAATTCAACGATTCCAACTCCCTCGTCAATAGCTGGATACTTTCCATTAATGAAGACACGGCGAATAATCTATGGGTAGGTACGCGCAAGGGCGTCAGTGTCTATAACAGCGTTGCTGAAAAGTTCTATACTCCTTATTATATTCCTTTCACCGGTGGTGGTCGCCAAAAGATCACCAGCGTTGTCAGGAGCATTAAGCGGGACATTCATGGGAATATGCTCATGGCCAGCGAATCGCTGGGATTGCTGTTCTATCCGGAAGGCGCTGCCAATGCCCTGCAGATACCTTTTCACCAGGAGGGCGGCTATCTGACGAATTATGATGCCCAGGCCATCGAGCCCGATGACAAGGGCAATGTCTGGTTGTTCATTGCCAACAAGGGGCTTTGCCGGCTGGATGGTAAGACGAGGCAGCTCACCCTGGTGAACAGCAGCTTCCTGTCGGCGAACTGTATGAAAGCCAGTGGCGGATATCTTTGGGTGGGAACGGGGAACGGCGTATATGAATATGACGTGTTGACCAATACCTATACTCATCACTATAGTGAGGCAGAGGGCGGGCTGTCTTATAACAAGGTGGCTGATCTGTTCCCGGACAGGGATGGGGCCTTGTGGATCGCCACCAATGGAGGGGGGATCGATATTCTCAACACGAAGACGGGGGCGATGGATTATTTGTTGCCGGGCAATAACAATAATTCACTTACCAGCGAATCGGTCTATGCCTTGTATGAGGACCGGGATTACCGGAAATGGATAGGTACTTTGAGGGGGGGGATCAATATTATCGACCCTCAGAAAGACCGGTTCCTCACTATCCGGCACGATCCTTTTAATTCCAACAGCCTGATCAGCAATTTCATCTTTGCATTTTGCGAGGATCAGGACGGGAGCCTGTGGGTAGGTACGGATGGCGGCGGCCTCAGCCATTGGGACAGGCAGCGGAATCAGTTTACCAATTACAGGCATGATGGTCATGATGAGGGATCCCTGAGCGATAATTTCATAACCGGCATTGAAAGGGATAAAAGTGGTGATATATGGATCGCTACTTATTGGGGAGGGGTGAGCAGGTTGAATAAGGCGACACACCGATTTAAGCGTTATGCTTGCGTGAGTCCAGGCAACAGTGTTGAAAATAAAACGGTTTTTCTGCTATACCAGGACAGGGCCGGAGAGATCTGGGCCGGGACCTTGCATGGAGGCGCGTTGTATCGTTATAACCGGGAAACGGACGGGTTCGAACTATTCAATGATCGCCTGGCGGACCTTGTATGCATGGAAGAAGATGCTGCGGGCAACCTGTGGGCAGGTAATTTCGAAGGATTGATCCGGATTGACAAAAAAAGAAAGGATTATGTGTTCTTTAACCTGGGACAACCGGTACGCGCCATTCATGAAGATAAGGGGGGCAGGCTCTGGTTAGGCACGGAAGGCGGCGGATTGATCCTTTTTGACAGGGAGAAGGGAAAAGTGGCCGCACGTTACACGACGGACGAAGGGCTGACGAATAATTCGGTGTTAAATATCCTTGAAGACGGGGATGGAAATATGTGGATGAGCACGTATAACGGGATATCCAAATTCAATATAAGCGGAAGGACGTTTAAGAATTATTACCAGGGAGATGGCCTGCAGGGCAACCAATTCAATTATAATGCGGCCCTGTCTCTGCGTTCAGGTGAATTTGTCTTTGGCGGGATCAGGGGATTCAGCCTTTTTTACCCTGCCCGGATCGTGCCGGTTGCCAATTTCCCGGGGATATTTCTAACGGGCATTCGTATCAACAATGTGCCGGTGGGCAATAAAAATCCGTTGATCACCGAAAAGACCAATGATGCGATCCAGCGTCTGCGGATACCATATAAAGAAGCTGTCTTCTCCTTCGACTTCACGGCCCCGGAATATTCGGCGCCTAACAAGATAGCGTATGCCTATTACATGGAGGGGTGGGATCCGGGCTGGACCTATACCGGCAACAACCGGACGGCCACCTACACCCACCTGGAGGAAGGAAGCTACATTTTCAGGGTAAAATGCACCAATACGGAAGGTGTCTGGAATGCAAAAGAGGTGGCCTTGCGCATAACGGTCCTGCCGCCCTGGTATCGTACCTGGTGGGCCTATATGCTATATGCTGCTGCGATGATCGCCTGTATCTACTTTTATCTTTTTTATAAGGCGAAACAAACCAGGCTGACCTATGAGGTGAAGATTGCCAAACTGAATGCGGAAAAAGAGCGGGACATCAACGAAAAGAAACTCTCGTTCTTCACCAATGTCTCCCATGAGTTCAGGACGCCGTTGACCCTGATCATTAATCCTATAAAGGATCTGCTGGAAAAGAAGGGGCCGGGCACGCCGGGGGAAACGGCGGAATTCAGCATTATCTACCGGAACGCCAGGCGCCTCCTCCGGCTATTGGACCAGTTGCTGCTATTCAGGAAAGCCGAAAGCGAGGCGGATGTCCTGAAGCCGGCAAGGCTGGATTTTTCCGCGCTGTGCAAAGAGGTTTACCTGTATTTTGTGCAACAGGCCAGGCATGGGCAGGTCGATTATGTATTCCATTGTGAAAAGGAGGCCCTGGAAATATATGGGGACCGGGAAAAACTGGAGATCGTACTGTGCAATCTTATATCCAATGCCTTGAAGTATACGCCTGCGGGAGGGCGGGTCTCGGTCGAACTGACTGATCAGGGGGACAGCATGAGCGTGAAGGTCACTGATACGGGGTATGGCATTCCCGGGGAGGTGGGGCGCAGGTTATTTGAGAAATTCTATCGGGCGGAGGGGTATGCGGCGGCTGCAAAACCGGGGTTTGGTATTGGGCTATACCTGGTAAAATATTTCACGGAGAAACATAATGGCGCCGTGGATTATACCAGCGAGGAAGGGAAAGGGACCTGCTTCACCCTGACCTTGCCGAAAGGAGAATTGCCTTTTAATGACAGCGCTGTTATGGGAGAGGCCGGCGTGGAAGGAGCTGTTAGAGAAGGGACGGGGATAGAAGGATCCGTTATGGGCGGGGCCGGCATGGGAGGCGGATTTCTGGAAGAGCTGGTCGAGGATCAGGCTGCCTTGGAAGAGAAGGGGGCGGACGCTATTGAAAGCGGGGGTCTTAATGAGTTTATCACCGGTAAGCAGCAGATGCTCGTTATCGATGACGATATTCAGATCAGGCAATATGTTTCGGCTGTCTTTAAAAACAATTTTACGGTATACGAGGCGGAGAATGGGGCTGATGGGGTAAAACTGGCCAGGGAGAAGCTGCCGGATATTATAATAAGCGACATAAAGATGCAGGGGATCAGCGGCATAGAACTTTGCCGGATCGTTAAAGAAGACCCTTCTCTGGCCCATATCCCCGTCATACTTTTAACCGGCACGCCGTCTTCGGACCTGAAGCTGGAAGGGGTAGAGGGGGGAGCGGACGATTATATTACCAAGCCTTTCGAGAAGGAACTGCTGATTGCCCGGGTGGGTAATCTGCTGAAAAGCCATGATAACCTCCGACGGTATTTTTTCAATGAGATCACGCTGAATCAGAATAATCTGAAGATCTCAGGAGAGTATAAGCTCTTTTTGGAGAAATGCATTGCCATAGTAGAGAAGAATCTTGAAAATGAATCTTTTAGCATCAGCACGCTTGCGGCAGATATCGGAATGAGCCATTCTGCCATCTATAAGAAGATAAAATTGATCTCGGGGCAGTCCCTCAATGGATTTATACGATTTATCCGGCTTCGTAAGGCGGCGGAATTATTCATTAACAGCACGGGTAACATCAATGAAGTGTCCAGCCAGGTGGGGATCAATGATGCGAAGTATTTCAGGGAGCAGTTTACTAAGTTATTCGGAATGCGGCCCTCTGAGTATATTAAAAAGTACCGGAAACCATTTGAGGATAAATATACCCTGAACCGGGAAAACTTCTAAAATGCGCCGGTGCCCTCTCTCTATTAGCCGGTGCCTCCTCTCTATTAGCCGGTGCCTCCTCTCTATTAAGAAATCTCTTCTTTATTTCTCAAAATAAGTCTCCTTTCTCCCGCTTACGGAATTATTATACTGATTTATCCCCCATTTTATGAGAATACCCCCTACCCGGGTATCCCTTTTATGTAGGTATTTTGTACCGAAACAAACTTGCCATTATGAGAGATCTCCCCCGTATGTACAGAAATGTCTTTCTGTCTTGCCCCCATTCCAATCGTTTATTACTACCGAAGTACCCATCAGCTCAGGGCCAGGCGGCCAGGCCGGTGCTCGTGGCGGGTGTGCCCGTCTTTAAAAGACTGCTGATCGTGATGCTGGTCCTTCTTGCCGGGGCTGTTGCATCCGTGAGTTATGCGCAGGACACCCGGATTGTCAGCGGGGTCGTTAAGGATCCTGCGAATGCGCCGGTCGAAGGTGTATCCGTAGGGGTGAAAGGATCAAAGATTGCCACGGCCACCGGGTCAGATGGCCGATACAGCATTGCCGTTCCCAAAGACAGGAATACGTTGATATTTAGTCATATTGGAATGGCGGAGCAGGAGCAGTCTGTTGGCGCCCGCACTTCCATCGATATCGTATTGGTACCCGCCAGCACCAGCATCCAGGACGTAGTGGTAATCGGGTATGGTGTTCAGCGCAAATCCGACCTTACCGGCGCTGTAACCAGCATTAAAGGTGCTGAATTGACCAAGATCGGCGGCAGCAATGCGGCTGAGGGGTTGCAAGGGAAAGCGCCTGGTGTTGAAATATTGAACCAGGGCGGTCCGGGATCGGCCCCGGTCGTTTTTATCCGGGGGTTGGGTACGAATGGAGATCCCAGTCCGCTGTACGTCGTCGATGGGATGATGGTCAGCAGTATTGCCTTTTTAGCTCCCGGTGATATTTCATCGATGGAAATATTAAAGGATGCTTCTGCTACGGCCATTTATGGGTCGAGGGGCGCCAATGGTGTGGTCCTGATAACTACCAAAAAAGGCCATTCGGGTAAACCGGTCTTCAACTTTAGTACGAGCCAGGGATTTCAGTTTTTAACGCGTAAGTTCCATGTTGCCAATGGTAAGCAATATGCCCAACTGGTAAATCTTTTTAATACCAACGCAGGTAATGCGCCCGTTTATAATAATTTAGACACTATTGGAAATGGTACAGACTGGACAAAGGCGGTGACACAGAAAGGCATCGTCAGTGATTACCAGTTGTCCGTTGGCGGCGGTGCTGAAAATGTGAGCTATCATATCAGCGCGACGTATCACAACGAGGAGGGCGTCATTAAATATACCCGTTTCAACCGGCTTACTCTTCGGGCAGATAATGAGTACAGGCTGACCAAACGTCTCACGGTGGGTCACAATCTTTCGCTGGCCAGCAGTAATTATTCCGGGACTACTCAGTGGAATGGGGGGCGCGGCCTCAATTCGATCTATCGAATGTCGCCATTGCTTTCTGTTTATAAAAGCGACGGATCGTTTACCCCCGGGCAGGATCCGGATATCGTTAATCCCTACGCCGCTTTTTACCTGAACAAGGATGTCCATAACCATCCGCTTCAATTTGTCGGGAATGGTTATTTAAACTATGAGATCATCAAGGGCCTGGTATTCCGGAGCAGCTACGGGGTGGATTATACGTCTAATTACATCAATTCATTTTTGCCTGCCTTCAATATTTCAAGTCCCAACCAGATACAGGCGAACAATTCTATTGAACAGGCGTATGAGACCAAAAATACCTGGTTGTGGGAAAATACGCTCACCTACGACAAGCTGATCGGTAGGGACCATCATATTAACTTACTGGCGGGTTATACCTCACAAAATTATAACTACAATATCCTGGACCTGACGGGGTCGGGCCTTTTATCCACTGATCCCAATAACAGGTATCTTCAGTCATTGCCGGTTACCAGCCTAAGCTGGACCAACAGTGGCGTATTACCTTTCAGCGAATCCATTCTTTCCTATCTTTTCAGGGCGAATTATACCTATAAGGGCCGCTACCTCTTAACTGCTTCTTTCCGATCAGACGGGTCTTCTAAGTTTTCTGACGGCCACAAATGGGGTAATTTTCCGTCTGTGGCAGTGGGGTGGAGAGCTTCTGAAGAGAAGTTCCTGAAGGATGTGACCTGGATGAGCAACCTGAAGCTTCGTGGCAGTTGGGGACGGATCGGTAACAATAAGATCGCGAATTACCAGGGTTACAGTACCCTGTACCAGGAAGCCACCTACGATGGCGTATTCAATGGGGTATTCTATAACAATGCCACCATCACGGCAGCCTCTAATCCCAATATCACCTGGGAAGTCTCTGAACAGACCGATGGGGGCCTGGAATTCGGGACATTGGGAAACAGGTTAAAACTGGAGCTGGATTATTATAAGCGTGATACGAAGAACCTGCTGCTGCAGTTGCCGATCCCGGGCGGGTCTACCGGAATTATCACCCCTGCTTACTCCAATGCGGGCACTGTTCGCAATAGCGGCTATGAATTTACGCTGAGCTGGGATGATAAGGTAAGTGATCTCAGTTACGGTATTAAATTCACCGGAGCTGTCAATCAAAACAGGATACTGGATTTTCATGGGCAAACGGTCTATAGCGGGGACTGGATGGTGCCTTCCACGCATATATCCAAGGCCGGTGCACCTATTGGAGATTTTTATGGATACCAGGTAGCAGGTATTGCCCAGAGCCAGGCACAGATTGACGGGTTGAATGCGACTGCCGTGCAAAAATCCGGTGTTGCCGGGAAACAATATTGGTCGGGTCTTAAGCCGGGGGATCTGTTATTTAAAGATCTGAATGGAGACGGCTTTATCGATGCAAAAGATAAAACGGATATCGGTTCGCCACATCCGAAATTTATCGGCGGCCTTACATTGACTGCTGCCTATAAAGGATTTGATATTGCCATCGACATGATGGGAAGTTTTGGTGGAAAGATCTACAATGACAGCCGCAATCAGTTTGTCAGCTCCGGACTTTCCAATCTGAATGTAGAATGGCTTAATTCCTGGACGCCTGCCAATACCAAGACCAGCATTCCCCGTTACGCGGTAAATACGTCTACTTCCCAGCAATCCGACTTCAACATATCAGACGGCACCTATATAAAGGCGCGGTATATGGAATTGGGCTATACTTTTAACAGGGCCGTTTTGAGTAATGTCAAAGTTTCCGCTATACGCCTGTATATAAGCGCTACCAATCCTTTTTATATAACGAAATACAAGGGATTTTCTCCTGAAGTGTCCAATGCCTATGGGGTGACGACAATGGGGGATGACTTCCGTACCTATCCTGTTTCCGGTACTGCCAAAGCGGGTGTGAACATTACTTTTTAATATACTATCAATTATTAATTATGAAAACCATCGTAAAGATATATATAGCGCTGATTATTTTGACAGCGGCTTCGTGCAGCAAAAGTTTTTTGGAGAAGGAGCCATTGGCAACGCTGTCTTCTGCATCTTTTGATTCCGATACCACTACGCTTGGCCTGGCCGTGAACAGGATTTATGGCTCTATCGCCTGGCGGGAGTATACCCTGGGGCGTCAGCAGTTTAGTACTCATGAAATGTGTGCCGATGATTTTATTCCCGGATCGGATGCCAATATGAATTTATTTCAGAACTATAGTTATTTTGCCGATAACGCCTATATACAGCAATATTGGGACAGGACCTACCAGAATATTCACTATTGCAATGTGGTGATTGACCGTGCGCCTTCTCTGGCGGCGCCGGCATCCGCAGTTTTGTATGAGGCACAGGCTAAATACTTCCGGGCTTATTACAATTTTGATCTGACCAACGTATTCGGGGATGCGCCATTACGGGACCATGATCCTGTCACTACTGCCGACTATAACATTCCAAAAAGCCCTCATGCAGATATTATCAAATTGGTTATTTCCGATCTGCAATATGCCAGCAGTCATTTGCCTACGAGGGCGCAATGGGGGACTTCGGGGCTGGGGCGTGTTACCAAGGGTACGGCGCAGGGCCTGCTGGCCAAAGTCTATTTGTATGAGCAGGATTATGCTCATGCGAAGGTATATGCCGATTCGGTAATCAATGGCGGGGAGTATAGTTTGTATTCCAGTTACCGGAATTTATTCAGTCCTGATCAACTTTATTGTGCAGAGAACATGATGCCGGGAGGCTATATCTTCAATACGGCTATTTCATCCGGGCGTTGGTATAATCCGTATCTGCAGTACCAGGGTTTGCCTGCTTTTGCCAATGGGGTCATTTATCCCTCGGCAAACCTGGCGGGCAGTTATGAAAGTGGCGATCCGCGTTATGCTGCTACCATTTTTACAAAGACCGATACTATTATTGGGTATAACAACAACAAACCGATTGCTTTTCCGTCGTCGACTAACTATGCCAATAAGAAGGTGATCTGGCCATTCTCCTATTGGAACCAGTCTAATTTTTCGTTTCAGAATGTGAATCCTATGTTCCTGCGCTATGCCGACATTGTACTGATCGATGCTGAAGCGAGCAATGAAACGGGGAATTCCGGCGATGCATTGAAGTATCTGGAACAGATACGTTTCCGTGCACGGGGTAATATGACCTTTGCTGCTACGGTGTCTGCGGGTATGAATGGAGGTGCTGGTATCCTGCCGCAGATCACGGCTACGGACAAGGCTACGGTGCGCCTGGCTATCTGGAAAGAACGTCGTATTGAACTGGCTTGTGAGTTCAACCGGTGGTTTGACCTGGTGCGTTATAATAAAGTTGCCAATGCGGATGGGAGTGATGGTTCCGGTTATACCGAAGCCTTATTGATAAACACCTATGGAAGGACGACCTTTAATTATTCCAAGTTCAGTCATTTCCCTATTCCGCAGACCTATATAACGTCATCCAGTGGCGTGCTGTTGCAGAATTCGCCCTGGTAATCCGACGATCCCGGCAGTATGCCGGACCTAAACTTTACATCATGAAAAAAGTGATTGCTATACTTCCCATTGCCTTATTCCTGCTGATGGGTATATCTTCCGGAATAAAAGCCCAGACATTTGTTCATCCGGGCGTACCCTTCACTACAGCCGATCTGAACCAGTTGAAAGCGAATCTGACTACGGAGCCCTGGGCTTCGGCGTATGCGGCATTCGCGGCGGATGCGCATTCCAAGCTGTCTTATGGGATGCAGGGCCCGTTCATCACGGTGGGCCGGGCGCAGGACGTCAACCTTACCCAGTGGCAGAGCGATATGACGGCTATCCGTAACCTGGCTTTCATGTGGATCTTTACCGGTGACACGGCCTATGCCCAAAAAGCTACCGATATTCTCAATGCCTGGGCAATTACCAATACGCAGTGGACCGGCGATGAGACCTTCCTTGCGCTTGGGGGTTATGCCGATTGTTTTGTGACAGGCGCAGACATTCTAAAGTCTACCTATCCGGGCTGGACGGCTGCCAATACTACGAATGTGAACAATTATTTTGCCAATATACTCTGGCCGCAGGCGGATGTGCCGCATCCTGTCCGGGGAGCCAACCAGGGCGCGATACAGTTGAAGATAGCTGTTAGTATCGCCGCGTTCTTAAATGATCCTATTAAATGGCAACAGGCGATCAGCTCCTATCGGTCGGATGCAGGCGGCGGTCTTTCCAACAGTCTTGGCAATGGGGAGACCGGTGATGCCGGTCGGGATGAGGGGCATTGGGCGGGCCAGGTGGAAGCGCTGACCTGGAGTGCGGAAGTGGCGTGGAAACAGGGGGTGGATGTGTTTGCGGATCTGAGCAACCGGCTGCTTGCCGTGGGTGAGTTGTATACCCGATTCAATATCGACACGACGGGGTTGTATGGCCAATTCATACCTTTTGGAGGGACCTATGCCTATTATACGGGCTGGGGAGAGAGCGGCGGATCCCGCCGTCAATCTTATTGGTATGATATTCTATATAATGCCTATGCGGTCCGTAAAGGGATACCGGCGCCTTATACGCTGCAGTTCCGTAACCTGGTGGGCGAAAACAGCACTACATTTCTCTATCGAAAAACCACTGACAGTTCCTCTGCAACCGCTCCAAGCTCTCTGGCGCATCCTGCATCGGCTGCGGTCACCAGTCTCACCAACGCCGACATTGGCAAGGTGGGATTGGCTGGCGGCAGCAGTTATAATGCCGGGACCTGGACGGTGAAAGGGGCGGGGGCCAGCGTTGTCATTCCGCCGCTCACGGCTAAAGACGGGTTGAATTTCTCCTTCCAGCAGGTGAGCGGGGATGCGGTGATCATCACCCGTGTCACTTCTGTGGGCAACACCAGCAGCGGCGCTGAAGGGGGAGTTATGTTCCGGGAGTCGTTAGCGGATAGCGCGAGATTTGTGGGCCTGTTCCTGCACCCTGTACCGGGGGTGGACCTGACCTGGCGTGGCGCTACTGCCTGGAGTAAGACCGCTACTTCCTGGAATACGCCGCCGGGGGGATACCTGAATCATTACCAGCCTTTTGCTCCCTGGTGGCTAAAACTGGAACGGACAGGCAATCTTATTTCCGCTTATCATTCCGCCGATGGGGTTAGCTGGACCTGTCTGGGGGTGGTAGAAATGCCTTTTGCCGGCGCTCCCTATGTGGGTTTGTGCGCATCGTCACACAATGTATCTGCGTTGAGCACGTCTACGTTCACCAATCTTGCTATTACCAATCCTTCGCCGGCGGGGTCACCGGTTATCACGAGTGCAACGGCTGATTCGGCAACGATAGGGGCGGCTTTGAATTATACGATCACTGCTTCCGGGACGCCTACCAGTTATCATGCTGCTGGTCTGCCGGCCGGCCTGAGCATTGACAGTACCGCCGGGGTGATCGCCGGAACGCCCACTGTTACGGGGACTTACCTGGTAACTCTCAGTGCCACCAATGGCAGCGGCACGGGAACTGCTATTTTGATGCTGAATGTTTATAGCAATGTTGCTCCTCCTGTGCCTACGGGGGTAGTAGTAGCGAATGTCGGCGTCAACCAGGTGTCTGTTGCCTGGACGGGATCTGCCAATGCCAGCAGTTATACGGTAAAGCATGCGCTGGCGGCCGGAGGACCTTATACTACGATTGTTTCGGGTGTTACCGGTGCTTCTTATACGGACGCCAATGCTTACCCGGGATTTAACTATTATGAAGTGACTGCTGTCAGCGGGAGCCTGGAAAGCGGTGTTTCTGCTGTGGCATCGATATTACTGCCGCCTGCCATACCTTCGAAGCCGACCATCGTTAACGGCAACGGGCAGGTGACATTGAGCTGGCCGGCCGCTACCGGAGCGGTCAGTTATAACGTTAAGCGGAGTACGGTGACTGGTGGTCCTTATGTTACCATTGCCACCGGTGTGACTGCCACCAGTTACCCGGATACGGCCCTGGTCAACGGAACTTACTATTACTATGTCCTTTCTTCTGTCGTAGATACGTTGGAGAGCGCTAATTCACCCGAGGAACTGGGGGTACCGGGCTCGACAAGGACCAATTGGAGCGCCACAGCGGTATCGGGTATCTGGAGTGCTGCAGCTAACTGGGACAGTGCTATTGTTCCTGTCAGTCCGGCGATCCTGGGTTTTAACCCTTCGGACACGGCTCAATTAACGAACGATATTACGGGTCTTCAGCTTGCCCGCGTCACCTTTAACTCGGGCGCGAATGCCTTTACTATTGGCGGCAATGCGATCTCCGCGGGTAATGACATAACTAATTACTCGGTGAACAGCCAGTCTCTTAACTTTAATATTACGTTGAATAATATGCTCACGGTCAATGCCGATTCGGGTGATGTACATCTTGGAGGCGTGATCGGTGGAAGCGGCAGCCTTGTTAAGCGTGGTCCGGCCTGGCTCTATGTTACGGGGCTCAATACTTATTCCGGAGGGACTACGATTTATGACAGCAAAGGCGGGTGGGGGCCTAGCGCACCGCTGGCGATTGCCGGCAATGGCACGGGGACCAGTGGGGCAGCCACGAGTGGTCCGCTGGGTACTGGAAATATAGTGCTTAAAGGTGGTGCACTGCTGAATTCCGGAGCGACGCTGCTGTATAATAATATCTTTGTTCAGGATAGCATGACGAGTTACCTGTACAATTTTTCGGGTGGTCTTTCTATAGCCGGAAAACTGCTGGGGGGTGGAAAGGTGCAGTTCGATGGTACGGTGACTGCGGGTTTGCATCTAAGTGGCGACAACAGTGGATTTACCGGGACCTTCATAACCGTAAACAGGAGCTCGAATGAGCGTATCCGTTTTGATGCGGCTTCCGCAGGGAGCGCCAATGCCAACTGGGTCCTCAATAACGGTTTTACGGACGGGCATGGGCTGGCTTTTGGATCCGGCACCATTAACTTCGGGTCGCTTTCGGGTAGTGGCGCCTTCCGTAATGACGGAGGCGGCTCTCCGGTGATGAGTATTGGGGCATTAAATGCGAATACTACTTTTAGCGGGGTCATCAGCGGCAATATTGCTATCACGAAAGTAGGTACCGGCACTTTAATATATACGGGCGGGGATTCTTATACCGGCGCGACGACGATCAATGCCGGCGCCTTATTGGTGAACGGGCCGAATGGAACGATCAACAGTCCTGTCACGGTCATGGCGGGAACGTTCGGCGGGAGTGGGAGAGGCTCCGCGGCGATTACGGTAGGGACAGGTTCGGGTACTGGTGCGATCCTTGCCCCGGGCAACGATAGTATCGGGACTTTCACTTCCACAGGAGCTCTTACTCTCAATGCCGATGCTACCTATGCGGTGGAGTTGAACAGCAACGACAGCTCTTCGGACAGAATGGTAGTGAATGGCGTTACGTTGAATAATGCCACGCTGACTTTAACCAATTTGTCTGCCGGTGATTTCCCCTTGGGGACGTCCCTTAAAATCGTGGATAATACCGGCAATGCGGCGGTTGCGGGCACTTTTAAAAATCTGCCTGAGCTGTCGTTGGTCACTATAGGCGGCTTTGATTTCCGGATCACCTATAAAGGTGGTACCGGCAATGACATTGTGCTGCTGGATAACCGGACGGCCGGTCCGATAATAAGCAGCGGTGATTCGGCCAGTGTGCTGATAGGCAGGTCATTCAGCTATACCATTACGGCGATCAACTCACCTATCGTGTTTCATGCTGCGGGTTTGCCGGCGGGGTTGAGTATCGATACGGCTACCGGGATCATCTCCGGGCATCCTGCTGTGGCAGGGGTATTCCCTGTCAGTCTGATCGCCACCAATGCAACCGCCACCGATTCCGCTACCCTGACGTTGACGGTGTTGAGCAATGTGGTTTCGGGTCTGCTGGTCGCTTCCGGGGATGGGAGGGACATCGTTGAATGGAATACCCTATTGAATTTAAGTTATAATGTGAAACGAGGCACCAGTTCCGGCGGGCCTTATACTACCATCGCTCAAACGACTACGGCCCGGTATATCGATTCGACCGTTGCGGATGGAAATACTTATTACTATGTCGTATCCTCTGTGGACAGCGGCAGGGAAAACGCCAACAGTCCAGAAATGGTGGCGACGCCGGGTGTGGCGCAAGCGGGTTACTGGAAATTTGACGAGGCTGGCGGGACGAAGGGGATCGATGCCTGGGGGGCAAACCATGCTACCCTGGCGGCTACGGCAAGCCGGAGTACAGGGTATGCGGGCCAGTCGCTTTTGTTAAATGGGACGGCAACCGCCTATGCTTACCTGCCGGTGGGCGAAGTGAGCTCTTTGAATAATTTTACAATGGCTGCCTGGGTAAGGATGGATGCAATTTCCACCTGGATGCGGGTATTCGATTTCGGGTCAGGGACCAATCAATATATGTTCTTAACTGTTCAGGCAGCTGTCGTTTCAGGAAAGTCCACCGTCCGTTAT
>Ga0307511_10000442_pt1 | contig 44415 bp, 36 predicted proteins | sample 13_EM_MG_FD_200266 | JGI IMG/M metagenome (GOLD analysis project Ga0307511, IMG submission 200266) | Populus trichocarpa ectomycorrhiza microbial communities from riparian zone in the Pacific Northwest, United States - 13_EM | ecosystem: Host-associated > Plants > Roots > Unclassified | place... | reverse complement strand
TGAACTTCTCGCGGTGCACCGAGGCGCAGCCGTTCCCGCCGTTACCGGCCGCCACGTGGATGGTCACGCGGTCAACGAAGCGAGACACGAGAAGTACTTCCTTCCGAAGCATGAAAAAACGAGGGGTGGCCGGCGTTGCTCCGGCCACCCCTCGTCAGAAGATCCCTCAGGCTGAGGCCAGGACCTCTACCGGGACGATGTTGACGGTCTTGCGACCGCGCTTGGTGCCGAACTCGACGGCGCCGGCCGACAGCGCGAACAGCGTGTCGTCCTTGCCGCGGCCCACGTTCACACCGGGGTGGAACTTGGTGCCGCGCTGGCGGATCAGGATCTCGCCGGCCTTGACGACCTGACCGCCGAAGCGCTTGACCCCAAGGTACTGCGGGTTGGAGTCACGGCCGTTGCGGGAGCTGGATGCGCCCTTTTTGTGTGCCATGGCTGGTCAGGTCCTTTACTTGGTGATGGCGGTGACCTCGACGCGGGTCAGCTTCTGACGGTGACCCTGGCGCTTGTGGTAACCGGTCTTGTTCTTGAACTTGTGGATGCGGATCTTGGGGCCCTTGGTGTGCTCGACGACCTTGGCGGTCACCGAAACCTTGCCCAGGGCGTCCGCGTCAGCGATGACATCGGTGCCATCGACGACGAGCAGCGCTGGGAAGCTGACTTCGGCGCCCGGTCCACCGTCGAGCTTCTCGACCTGGACGATGTCGCCGACGGCAACCTTGTACTGCTTGCCGCCAGTCTTGACGATCGCGTACATCGGGACGGAAGTCTCCTGCTACTCGACGTTGACGGGGCACGCACGGCCCAAAGCCAGGGAACATCCCCAGAGGAAATCCGACACTGAGGAATTCCCACCAGCTTGGACTGGCGCGCGACGGGGCCCACCGGATGGGGACCAAACAAGAGGTTACGGGCCGGGTGGACGGGAGGTCAAACCGGGGTCCCTCTAGCCGGCACAAGGTGACCGTGGTCACCCCGGACAGGCGTCACCGGCCCGTGGGCGGGTGCGCACGGGCCGGTGAAACGCCTGGTCAGTCCTGCGTCGCCGGGCCGACCGACGGCGGGCCGGCCGGCCGGGACGCGGCGCGACGACGACGCCGTGTGGTGGACGCCACCGGCTCCGGCTCGGCCGCGTGGTGGCCGTTGGTCGCGCCGGCGCTGGGCTGCTCCGGCACCTCGTACGGCACGGAGACGCCGGCCTGGCCGGTGACCGTGGCCGCGGCGACCGCGGGCACGGCCTCCTCGGCGGCCTCGTCCTCGGCGGACGCGGCAGCGGCCGACTCAGCGGCGGTGGGCCAGCCGACAGCCGACCCGGCCGGCTCAGCGGCCGGTTCGGGGGCGGCGGCTTCCGCCTCATCCGGAGTCGAGACAGCCGGAGCCGACTCGGCGACAGCCGGTTCGACCTCGGTCGCCGTGTCGACCTCGGTCGCTGTGGACCCGCTCTCGGCGGCGGCGGCCACCGGCTCGGCGGCGACCTCCTCCGACGTCACCGGCTCGGTCTCAGCGGCCGGCTGGTCGTCGGTGCGGTGCCGGTTGCGGTTGCGCTTGCGGCCGGAGCCGGCCGGCTTCTCGGCCGGCGCCTGCTGCTGGCCGCCGTTGCCGCCGTTCGACGACCCGTTGCCGTTGCCGTGCCCGTTGGCGTTGCCATTGCCGCTGCCGTTCCCGTGGCTGTGGCCGAACGCCTCGGTGCTGACCACGACGCCCCGCCCGCGGCAGTGCTCGCAGGTCTGGCTGAACGCCTCCAGCAGACCGGTGCCGACCCGCTTGCGGGTCATCTGCACCAGGCCCAGCGAGGTGACCTCGGCCACCTGGTGGCGGGTGCGGTCCCGGCCCAGGCACTCGGTGAGCCGGCGCAGCACCAGGTCCCGGTTGGACTCCAGCACCATGTCGATGAAGTCGATGACGATGATGCCGCCGATGTCGCGCAGCCGGAGCTGGCGCACGATCTCCTCGGCCGACTCCAGGTTGTTCCTGGTGACCGTCTCCTCCAGGTTGCCACCCGATCCGGTGAACTTCCCGGTGTTGACGTCGATGACGGTCATCGCCTCGGTGCGGTCGATGATCAGGTAGCCGCCCGAGGGCAGCCAGACCTTGCGGTCCAGCGCCTTGGTGATCTGCTCGTCGATGCGCTGCTCGGTGAACACGTCGTTCAGCCCGACGTGCTTGCGCAGCCGGTCGGCCAGGTCCGGGGCGACATGCCGGACGTAGCCGTCGATGGTGTCCCAGGCCTGCTCGCCCTGCACCACCAGCTCGGAGAAGTCCTCGGTGAACAGGTCGCGCACGACCTTCACCAGCAGGTCGGGCTCCTCGTAGAGCAGCTGCGGGGCCTGCGCCTTGGGCGCGTCGGCCTTCTCCTTGATGACCTCCCACTGGGCCTGCAGACGGCGCACGTCGCGGCCCAGCTCCTCCTCGGCGATGCCCTCCGAGGCGGTGCGGATGATCACGCCGGCGTCCTCGGGCACGACCCGCTTGAGGATGTCCTTGAGGCGCTTGCGCTCGTTGTCGGGCAGCTTGCGGCTGATGCCGGTGGCGCCGCCGCCCGGCACGTACACCAGGAACCGGCCCGGCAGGCTGATCTGCGTGGTCAGCCGGGCGCCCTTGTGCCCGACCGGGTCCTTGGTCACCTGGACCAGCACGCTGTCGCCGGTGGACAGCGCCTGCTCGATCTTGCGGGCCTTGCCCTCCAGGCCGGCGGCGTCCCAGTCCACCTCACCGGCGTAGAGCACGGCGTTGCGGCCGCGGCCGATGTCCACGAACGCCGCCTCCATGCTGGGCAGCACGTTCTGCACCCGGCCGAGGTAGACGTTGCCGACCAGCGACCCGGTGCCGGCCGAGGTCACGAAGTGCTCGACGAGCACCCCGTCCTCCAGGACGGCGATCTGGGTGCGGTCGCCGCGCTCGCGCACGACCATCTTGCGGGCCACGGCCTCGCGGCGGGCCAGGAACTCGGCCTCGGACAGGATCGGCACGCGGCGGCGGCCGGCCTCCCGGCCGTCCCGGCGGCGCTGCCGCTTGGCCTCCAGCCGGGTCGAGCCGCGCACGCTGCGCACCTCGTCCTTGGCGTCCTTGGGAGCCTCGGCCCGCTCCTCGTCGCGGCTGGGCGTGTTGCGCACGTGCACGACGGTGTTCGGCGGGTCGTCCTCGGCGGCCGCGGTCTCCTCGTCGGAGCCGCCCTTGCGGCGACGACGACGGCGACGGCGACGGTTGCCGCCGGGGCCCTCATCGGCGTCGGCGTCCTCGGTGGACTCGGCCTCGGCCGGCTCCTCCGGCTCGCCCTCGGCCGACTCGGCGTCCTCATCGGACTCGGAGTCGGCGCTGTCCTCGGGACCGCCCTTGCCGCGGCCACGGCCACGACGGCCACGACGACGGCGGCGACGGGCGTTGCTGTCCTCGTCGTCGCCGTCCTCGGCGGCCTCGTCGGCGGCCTGCGCGGCTTCGCCCTCGTAATCCAGCGCTGCGTCCTCGTCGTCGACGACGAGCTCCTCGACCACCGGCTCGGCGACCTTGCGGCGGCGGGACGGGCGGGGCTCGACGGCCGCGGTGGGCTGCATGAACACCACCGACGGCGGGGCGAAGACCGGCGCGAGGGCGACCGCGACCTCGTCGTCAGCGTCCTCTGGCTCGGGCTCGTCCTCGACGCGCTCGGCCAGCGCCTCGGTCAGCTCGTCATTGGCGACCAGCACCTCGTCGGTGTCGTCGTCGACGTCCTGGCGCCCGGTGGCCAGCAGGGTGGCGGCCACCTGCTCGGCGACCTCGCGGCTGACGCTGGACTGCGGGCTGCGCACGACCTCGCCGAGGTCGGCCAGCGCGGCCAGCACCTCCCGGCTGCTCGTGTCCAGCGCCTTGGCCAGCGCGTGCACCCGCAGCTTGGGAGGGAACTCGGGAATGGGTGTGGTGCCATCCCCGCCGGACCCGCCGGCGGGGATCTTCTTCTTCGACATGTAGCTCCTCCGCCCCCGGGCGCGTCCAGTGTCTGGACCGCGGCCACACAGGGGCCCGTTCTGTTCTGTCTCCGTCGCCGTCGGCGACGGGAAACCTTGCCTGGCGCCACCCGGCTTCCTGGCGGGGCCAGGCCTGCGGGCGGCAGGTCATTCGACGACGGGCTGGTCCGGCTCCTGCTCCCTGGCCGGGTCCGCCGCTCCGCGCCCCTCGGGGGCGAACGGGTCGGCGAGCCCACCCGCGTCGTCGAGCCGCCCCTGCGCCAACCGGGTCGCCTTGGCGGGTACCGGGGGCTCGAGGCCGGCGACGACGCGGAGCGCACTCAGCACGTCATCGGGTCGCACCGCAGGGGTCAGCTGCCGTACCACCATCACGAGTATCCCATACGGGGAAGACGCGGCCGTGTCGTCGTCCTTACGCGGAATCGGCGCGTCCGCCAAATCACCCGTTGCGCCCACACCTTGATCACTTAGCGTCGCGGTGAGAGAGGTCACATCACCCACCTCGGCGGTGACCACCCCCGGCCGCACGTCCATGATCCGCCGGCCGTCCTTGGTCAGCCGCTCCACCTCGACCGACTCGGCCGCCAGCAGGGCGTCGACGGCCCGGCGCAGCTCCTCCGGGTCCACCCCGGGCAGCTCGACCAGCCACCGGCTGGCGTCGATCCGCTCGGCCAGCGAACCCTGCTCGGCCTGCACCGCGTCGACCACGTCCAGGCCGGGCGGCAGGGCCTCGTCCAGGGCCCGGCGCAGCGCCGCCGGGTCGATCCGGTCGACCACCTGGACCTCGACGTACTCCGCCTCGCTGGCCACCCCGGTCGGCGCCGCCCCGATCCAGGAGATCTTCGGGTGCGGGCTGAAGCCCTGCGAGTACGCCATCGGCACGCCCGCGCGGCGCAGCGCCCGCTCGAACGTGCGCGCGACGTCCCGGTGCGAGGTGAACCGGAGCCGACCCCGCTTGGTGTAGCGCAGCCTGAGCTTCTGCACCGCGGCGGCGGACGGGTTGGGCGAGTCGTGGCGGCTCAGGACTACTCTCCTTGGCTGGTTCGACGGGTCCGGTAGGACGGTACCCGGCCGGTCGCGGGGACACTGACGTCCACCGCCGGGCTTGTCCGGCGGGCGGGTGATGGTTACCGTCCGGCTGATCGCTGACGTGGGCGACCCCCGAAACGCCCACCCCAGAGATGGAGGTCTCCCGTGCCTCTGCTCCGCCGGTCACCGCTGGCGGCACTGGCGGCCGCCCTGCTCGCGGCAGGGTGCCTGAGCGCGCCCGCGGCAGGCGCCGAGGACCAGGCCCAGCAGGGATGCGTGCAGCCCGGCCCCACCCTGCGCTACCTGGTGGTCTTCGCCAACGGCACCACCGCCCAGGACGCCGACGCGCAGGTCTCGGCGGCCTGCGGCACGACCACCGTCTACTACGCCCCGATCGCCGTCGCGGTGGCCACCTCGCCGGACCCCGGGTTCGCCGCCAAGATCGGCCCCGACCGGGCCTACAGCGCGCAGGGCGAGGCCTGGACCTCCAACGGGCCGTCGACCCGCAAGAAGACCGACGAGACCATGTCCGCCGCCTCGCTGCTGACCAGCACCGAGACGGTGCCGACGGCGGACCGCGGCGGCGAGCAGTGGGACATGCGCCTGATCAACGCCGGCCAGGCCCACCAGATCACCGAGGGCGACCCCCGGGTCGTGGTCGGCGTGCTGGACTCCGGCATCGACCCCCGCCACCCGGACCTGAAGCCGGCGCTGGACCCGCAGCTGTCGGTGGGCTGCCTGACCGGCAAGCCCGACCCGAGCGTGGCGGCCTGGGCCCCGACGACGTCACCGCACGGCACGCACGTGGCCGGCATCATCGCCGCCGCGGACGACGGCAAGGGCGTCACCGGCGTGGCGCCGGGGGTGCGCATCGCGTCGGTGAAGGTCGTCGACGACGACGGCTACATCTATCCCGAGTACGCCGTGTGCGGCTTCATGTGGGCCGCCACCCACGGCATCAGCATCACCAACAACAGCTACTACGTGGACCCGTGGGAGTACACCTGCGCCAACCAGCAGGGACAGCGGGTGGTCACGGAGGCGATGAAGCGGGCGGTGGACTACGCGACCTCGCAGGGCGTGCTGAACATCGCCGCGGTCACCAACTCGGGCGCCGACCTCACGCAGCCCGGCACCGACACGCGCAGCCCCGACAACTCGCCCAGCCACGGCGTGCGCCAACTGGGCTCGGACTGCTCGGTGCTGCCGGCGGCGGAGCACAACGTGGTGGCCGTGTCCTCGGTCGGCTCGGACCAGCTCAAGGCCAGCTACAGCTCGTACGGGCTGGGCGCGGTCGACGTCACCGCGCCCGGCGGCGACGTGCGCCAGAAACCGTCCAACAACGACAATCCGTGCGTGCTGTCCACGGTGCCCGGCGGCTACGGCGACTTCTGCGGCACGTCGATGGCCGCCCCGCACGTGGCCGGCGTGGCGGCGCTGCTGGCGTCCACGCACCCCGGCGACACGCCCGCGCAGCTGACCAAGCTGCTCAACCAGCAGGCCAAGCCGGTGCAGTGCCCCAGCGACTACGACCTCAACGACACCGGTGTGCAGGACGCCTACTGCGCCGGCTACGCGTCGTTCAACGGCTTCTACGGCCACGGCATGGTGAACGCGCTGGCCGCCGTGGCCAGCGGCACCACGCCCACGCCTGGGACCAACGCCCCCGACGCGTCCATGGCCACCGGCAGCGCCCAGGGGCCGACCGGCCCGGCGACGACGTCGCGGCAGCCGATCGGCCCGGAGCAGCTAGCCGCCGGCCAGTGACGGGTTCCTGACCGGCGACCCCTTGCCCACCGGCGAGATCGGCAGCAGCGGGCGGCCGGTCGGGCCGACCTGGATGTCGGTGCCCATGGCCGGGCAGACGCCGCAGTCGAAGCACGGCGTCCAGCGGCAGTCGTCCTGCTCCTGCTCGGACAGGGCGTCCTGCCAGTCGGCCCAGAGCCACTCCTTGTCCAGGCCCGAGTCCAGGTGGTCCCAGGGCAGGACCTCGGTCTCGTCCCGGGTACGGGTGGTGAACCAGGCCAGGCTGACGCCCAACGGCTCCAGCTCACCGTTCGCCGCGTTCACCCAGCGCTCGTACGAGAAGTGCTCGCTCCAGCCGTCCAGCCGGCCGCCGTCGCGCCACACCCGCTCGATGACCCGGCCGACGCGGCGGTCGCCGCGGCTGAGCAGGCCTTCGATCAGCGACGGCTTGCCGTCGTGGTAGCGCATGCCGATGTTGCGGGCCAGGCCGCGGTCCAGGTTCACCTCGGCCCGCAGCTTGCGCAGCCGGTCGTCCACGGTGTCCGGGTCGCACTGCGGGGCCCACTGGAACGGCGTGTGCGGCTTGGGCACGAAGCCGCCGATGGAGATCGTGCAGCGGATGTCCTTGCGGCCGCTGGCTTCCCGGCCGGCCAGGATGACCTCCTTGGCCATCCGGGCGATCTGCAGCACGTCCTCGTCGGTCTCGGTGGGCAGGCCGCACATGAAGTACAGCTTCACCTGCCGCCAGCCGTTGGAGAAGGCCGCGCTGACCGTGCGGATCAGGTCCTCCTCCGACACCATCTTGTTGATGACGCGGCGGATCCGCTCGCTGCCGCCCTCGGGCGCGAAGGTCAGGCCGGACCGGCGGCCGTTGCGGGAGATCTCGTTGGCCAGGTCCACGTTGAACGCGTCGACCCGGGTGCTGGGCAGGGAGAGCCCGGTGTTGGTGCCGGCGTAGCGGTCGGCCAGGCCCTTTGTGATCTCGGCGATCTCCGAGTGGTCGGCGCTGGACAGCGACAGCAGGCCCACCTCCTCGAAGCCGGTGGCCTCCAGGCCGCGCTGGACCATGGCGCCGATGCCCTCGATGGAGCGCTCCCGCACCGGGCGGGTGATCATGCCGGCCTGGCAGAACCGGCAGCCCCGGGTGCAGCCGCGGAAGATCTCCACGCTCATCCGCTCGTGGACGCTCTCGGCCAGCGGCACCAGCGGCTGCTTGGGGTACGGCCACTCGTCCAGTTCCATGGTGGTGCGCTTGAACACGCGGTACGGCACGCGGTCGGTGTTGGGCACCACGCGCTGGATCCGGCCGTCGGCCAGGTACTCCACGTCGTAGAAGCGCGGGATGTACACGCCGCCGGTCTCGGCCAGCCGGGTCAGCAGCTCGTCGCGGCCGCCGGGGCGGCCCTGGGCCTTCCACTCCCGGATGATGTCGGTGATCTCCAGGACGGCTTCCTCGCCGTCGCCCAGCACCGCCGCGTCGATGAAGTCGGCGATCGGCTCCGGGTTGAACGCCGCGTGCCCGCCGGCCAGCACGATCGGGTCGTCCTCGGTGCGGTCGGCGGCGTGCATCGGGATGCCGGCCAGGTCCAGCGCCGTGAGCATGTTCGTGTAGCCGAGCTCGGTGGAGAAGCTCAGGCCCAGCACGTCGAAGGCCCGCACCGGGCGGTGCGCGTCCACCGTGAACTGGGGGACGCCGTGCTCGCGCATCAGCGCCTCCAGGTCCGGCCAGACCGTGTAGGTGCGCTCGGCCAGCACGTCCTCGAGCTCGTTGAGGATCTCGTAGAGGATCATGACGCCCTGGTTGGGCAGGCCCACCTCGTAGGCGTCCGGGTACATCAGGCACCACCGCACGGCGGCCGAGTCCCAGTCCTTGACCGTCGCGTTCAATTCGCCGCCGACATACTGCACCGGCTTGGACACCCTCGGCAGCAGAGGCTCCAACGCGGGGAAGACAGACTCGACACTCACCCGTGAAGCGTAACGCTCACGTCAGCAGGAGCCGGCCCAGGCGGCGGGTGGTGAACCAGCCGCCGGCGACGATCATGGCCAGGAAGTACGCGGCGTGGCCAAGCGCCGACCAGCCGACGGCCCCGGTGGTGAGCTGCCGCATGAGCTCGATGCCGTGGTAGAGCGGCAGGCACTGGACCAGGACCCGGATGGCCTCCGGGTAGACGGTGATCGGGTAGAAGGTGGTGGAGAACAGGAACATCGGCATCTGCACCAGCAGGATCAGGTCGAAGTCCTGCCAGGACCGCATCAGGGTGGCCGCGCCCATGCCGACGGCGGCGAACCCGAAGGCGACCAGCAGCGCGGCCGGCAGGGCCAGCAGCGCCCAGGGGCTGGCGATCAGGCCGAGAGCCGCCATCACGGCCAGGAAGCCGGCGGCGTAGATGCCGCCCCGCAGCAGCGCCCAGGAGGTCTCGCCCAGCGCCACGTCCATCGGCCCGAGCGGGGTGGCCAGCATGGCGTCGTAGACCCGGGCGTACTTGAGCTTGAGAAAGATGTTGAACGTGGAGTCGTGGACGGCCCCGTTCATGGCCGAGGCGGCCAGCAGGCCCGGGGCCACGTAGGCGGCGTAGCTGATCGGGTGGCCGTCCGGGGCGGTCTGGTTCCCGATGATGGCGCCGAAGCCGATGCCCAGCGCGAACAGGTAGAACAGCGGCTCGAACACCCCGGACGCCACCAGCAGCCAGTTGCGGCGGTTGACCAGCGCGGACCGCTCCACCACGGCCCGGGCCCGGCCGGCGTAGCTGCCGACCGGCACGATCCGCAGCACCAGTCCCTGAGTCGTCACGGTCTCCCCCTCAGACCTTGAGCCGGACGTGGAAGCGCCGGCGCGCCAGCAGCAGTCCGCCGGCGGTCAACAGCAGCAGGTAGGCCAGGTGGCCGGCCGCGGTGAGGGCGTCCATGTGCCCGAACTCGGCGGCCCGGGCCAGCTCGTTGCCGTGCCACAGCGGCGTCACCCAGGCCAGCGGGCGGCTCCACACCGGCAGCTGGGTGATCGGGTAGAACGTGCCGGCGAACAGCGACATGGGCACCAGGACGAAGCGGAACACGTTCCCGAAGGCGTTGCCCTCGTCGCTGACCGTCGCCGCCAACGCCATCACCCATGTCCCGAAGGCCAGGCCGGCCAGCACCGACACCGGCACCGCGAGCAGCACGCGGACGTCGGTGAACGCCCCGAACAGGCTGGCGACCGCCAGGTAGGCGAGACCGGACAGGACCACCCGCAGCGCGACCCACAGGAACTGGGCGGTGACCAGCTGGTCCACGCTCACCGGCGTGGCCGTGATGGCGAAATACCGCTGGTCCCACTTGAAGCTGCCCAGCACCGGGAACGACGACTCGCTCGCCGCGACCTGTGTGGACAGCATCACCAGCACCGCGGGCGCCAGGTAGACGACGTAGGGCAGGTTCGCGGTCACCGGCCCCGGCCTGATCTGGCTGCCGAGCCCGAAACCCATGGCCCCCAAGAACATCAGCGGCGTCAGCAGGCTGGACACCACGGTGGCCCGCCAGTTGCGGCGGTACCAGGTCCACAGGTTCTCCAACACCAGCCCGACCGACGCGACCGGGTGCACGGCCCTTCCGACGGAGGCCATCAGTCCACCAACGTCCGGCCGGTCAGGCGCAGGAACACGTCCTCGAGGGTGGCCCGGCGCACCAGGCTGGAGATCGGCCGCACGCCGCGCCGATTCGCCGCCCCCAGCACGGATTCGCCGTCCGCGGTGTAGAGCAGCAGCCGGTCCGGCAGCACCTCGACGCGGTCGGCCAGATCCCGCACCAGCGGCACGTTGGCCTGCTGCTCGTCGAGCGGGAACCGCAGCTCCAGCACCTCGCGGCTGGAATGCTCGGCGATCAGCGCCGCCGGCGAGCCCTCGGCCACGATCCGGCCGCCGTCCATCACCACCAGGCGATCGCAGAGCTGCTCGGCCTCGTCCATGTAGTGCGTGGTGACGATGAGCGTGACGCCGGACTGTTTGAGCCGGAACAGCCTGTCCCACAACAGATGCCTGGCCTGCGGATCCAGGCCCGTGGTCGGCTCGTCGAGCAGCAGCAGCTCGGGCTCGTTGACCAGCGACCGGGCGATCGTCAGCCGGCGCTTCATGCCGCCCGACAACGGCTCCACCTGGTCGTCGGCGCGATCGGTGAGCTGCGCGAACTCCAGCAGCTCGGTCGCGCGGGCCCGGACCTGGGGGCGGGACAGGCCGAAGTAGCGGCCGTACACCTGGAGGTTCTGCCGGGCGGTCAGCTCGTTGTCGAGGTTGTCCTGCTGCGGCACCATGCCGAGCCGGGCTCGGATCCGCGGGCCGTGCCGGTCCGGGTCCAGGCCCAGCACCCGCAGCTCGCCCGCGGTTCTCGGCGACGTGCAGGCGATCATGCGCATCGTCGACGACTTGCCGGCGCCGTTCGGGCCGAGGAAGCCGAAGGCCTCGCCCCGCCGCACCTTCACATCGATGCCGCGCACGGCCTCGAAGTCGCCGAACCGCTTGACCAGGCCGTCCGCCTGCACCAGGACCGCGTCGTCACTCACGCCTGCGACGCTAGCGGGCACCCCTGACAACGCGTCACGCATTTACTCCTCGCCGGCGCCCCCGACGCAGGGAAAGACGCCGTGCCCGCGTTGAACGCGGGTACGGCGTTCCCGGCATGAAGCGGGTTCCGTCAGAGGCTGGGGAACCAGATCTTGATCTCGCGCTCGGCCGACTCCGGCGAGTCCGAGCCGTGCACCAGGTTGAACTGGACCTCCAGGCCGAAGTCGCCGCGGATGGTGCCCGGCGTCGCCTTCTCCACCGGGTCGGTGCCGCCGGCCAGCTGCCGGAACGCCGAGATCGCCCGGGTGCCCTCGACCACGATCGCCACCAGCGGGCCACCGGTGATGAACTCGACCAGGTCTTCGTAGAAGCCCTTGCCGGCGTGCTCGGAATAGTGTTCCTCGGCCACGGCCCGGTCGGCCGTGCGCAGCTCCAGGGCGGCCAGCTTCAGGCCCTTGCGCTCGATCCGGGCGATGACCTCGCCGACCAGGCCGCGGCTGACGCCGTCGGGCTTGACCAGGACCAGGGTGCGCTCACTCACGGTGGTCCGAACTCCTTAGGTAATGGGAATCTCCGCCGAGCAGCGTAACCGGTCAGGCGCCGAGCTGTTTCAGGCAGGCGAACTGCCCGGACAGGTTGGACTGGTAGTACCACACGTCGTCGGTGTTCGACGCCTTCGCGCAGGCGGTCTTGCCGTCCGTGCCGCCGACGATGTCGGTCACCTGGTAGGTCTGCGGGTCGGCGCCGCACGCGACCCGCTCGACCAGGCCGCTGCCGTCGAGGTCCATCTTCACGCACTGGCCCTTGGGCACCGTCAGCGACGCGCAGTACCGGATCGCGGTCTCGTCGTCGTACCAGGTGTCACCGTAGGTGTCGAAGTCGCCGGCGCACTTGGATTTCTGCGGGATCACGAGGTTGATCTGGAGCGCGGCCTTGTCCGAGGTGCAGGAGACCCGCTCGCTGGTCTTCACGTCCAGCCACACGCAGTCGTTGACGTGGTACTGCACGCTGTTCACGCTGGAGGTCCGCGGGGCCCGGGTGGTCGTCCTGGACGTGCTGCTGCCGGAGCCGCTCGCCTCGGTGCTGTGCCGGCTGCTGATGATGCCGATCACCGTCCACGTGCCCAGGCCCAGCATCAGCACGACCCCGACGACGGTGCCGATGACCGCCCCGGTCTGGGACTTGCGCGGCGGCGGTGGCGGCGACCCCCACGAGCCCGGCTGCGGGTACGGCCCCGTCATCGTCGTCCTCCCCCGTTTGACTGCGAGTCCGAGCCATTCTGGCCCCTTGTGTCGGGGCTCAGCCCTCCGGGGTAATCAGGCACGACCCTCGAACGGGATGTTCATAGTGAGGGCCTCACTGCTGCTGGCTGGGCAGTGTGCCCTCGGCGATGCGCTGCGCCACGTCCCGCCGCACCCACAGCAGGTAGGCCCAGACCAGGCCGAACAGCACGCCGACGATGCCGAGCGGCACGCTCAGCACGAAGCCGACCAGGGTCAGCGCCTGGAGCACGAGGGCGAACGGGATGCCCCACGGGAAGCGGAAGCAGCCGCTGGACACCACCATCAGCAGGGCCAGCACGCCGACCGCGGCCACCGGCCAGCCGGACAGGTGGTCGACCCGGCCCAGCACGAACAGCGCCAGCCCGGTGACGATGGCCTCCAGCACCATGGTGCCGGCCATCACGCCGCGGATGCCCTTCATCGGGTCGGGGGCGGTCATTGCGGCTCCTTGCCGAACATCGAGCGGGCGGCGCCGGCGGTGACGACCGAGCCGGTCACCACGACGCCGCTGGTGGACACCGGCTCGCCGTCGGTCTCCTCGGCCAGCCGGACCGCCTCCTCGAGGGCGTCGTCGAGCCGCGGCTCGACGACGATGCGGTCCTCGCCGAACACCTCGCGGGCCAGGCCGGCCAGCTGGTCGGCGTTCATCGCCCGCGGGGAGCCGTTGTTGGTCAGCACGATCTCGGTGAACACCGGCTCCAGGGCGGCCAGGATGCCGTCCACGTCCTTGTCCTGCATCACGCTGACCACGCCGACCACCTTGCGGAAGGCGAACTGGTCCTTCAGCGCCGCGGCCAGCGCGCGGGCGCCGTGCGGGTTGTGGGCGGCGTCGACGAACACGCTCGGGGAGGTGCGGACCCGCTCCAGCCGGCCCGGCGAGGCCACGATGGCGAACGCCTCGCGCACGGCGTCGATGTCGAGCTTGCGGCCGGCGCCGGCGCCGAAGAACACCTCGACCACGGCTAGCGCCAGCGCCGCGTTCTGGGCCTGGTGCGCGCCGAACAGTGGCAGGAAGACCTCGTCGTACACGCCGCCGAGGCCCTGCAGCCGCAGCAGCTGGCCGCCTACCGCGGTCTCGGCCTCCAGCACGCCGAACTCCAGGCCCTGGCGGGCCACCGTCGCGCCGACCTCCGCGCAGCGCTGCAACAGCACCTGGGCCACCTCGGGGCGCTGCTCGGCGAGCACCGCCACCGCGCCTTCCTTGATGATGCCGGCCTTCTCGGCCGCGATGCCCAGGATGTCGGCGCCGAGGAAGTCGGTGTGGTCGATGTCGATCGGCGTGATCACGGCGACCTTGCCGTCGGCGATGTTGGTGGCGTCCCAGCGGCCGCCCAGCCCGACCTCGACCACCGCCACGTCCACCGGCGCGTCCGCGAACGCCGCGAACGCCATGCCGGTGAGCACCTCGAACTTGCTCATCTTCACGTCGGACTTGGCGTCCACCATCGCGATGTACGGCTCGATGTCGTGGTAGACGTCCACGTACTGCTGCGCGCTGATCGGCGCCCCGTCCAGGCTGATCCGCTCGGTCGCCAGCTGGAGGTGCGGGCTGGTGTACCGCCCGGTGCGCAGCCCGATCCGGGTGAACAGCGCGTCGATCATGCGGCTGGTCGAGGTCTTGCCGTTGGTGCCGGTGATGTGCACCACCGGGTAGGCCCGCTGCGGCTCGCCCAGCAGGTCGGCCAGCGCTGCGATCCGGTCCGTGGACGGCTCGATCTTCGTCTCCGGCCACCGGGTGTCCAGTTCGGACTCGACCCGGCGCAGCGCGGCGAGCGCCTCTGGATCGTTCTGGGGCACGCTGGTCTCCGGTGCGCTGGACGACGGGTTACGGGCTTGAGTCTACGACCGAGTTGACGGCCGGCGTGCGGACGTCACAGCTGGACGGCCACTTCGAGGTCGGCGCCGTCGACCTCGCGGTAGCGGAGCTCGCCGATCCGGCCGGCGGCCACCAGGTCGTCGGCGAAGCCCCGGACCAGCGCCAATGTGGCGGGATCGGCGGCCAGCTCGGCCGAGGCCACGTCCGCCCGCATGGACAGCTTGGCGGTGGACTTGGCCTTGCGCACGGCGGCGATGGCGGCCGAGGCGAGGTCCAACGCCCGTGGGTCGCCGGGAGTGCCGAGGGAGGCGGGCCACGGGGCGAGGTGCACGGAGCCGGCCTGCCACCAGGACCACACCTCCTCGGTCACATACGGCAAGTACGGCGCGAACAGCCGCAGCAGCGTGGACAGCCCGGTGCGCAGGGCGACCCGGGCGGAACCGGCGCCTTCCAGGCCATACGCCCGTTCCTTGACGAGTTCGAGGTAGTCGTCGCAGAACGTCCAGAAGAACCGTTCGACCCGCTCCAGCGCGGCGGTGTGCTCGAAGTCGGCCAGAGCCCGGGTCGCATCGTCCACAACGGACGATAGGGCGGCGATCATGGCCCGGTCCAACGGATGCGTGACACTGTCCGAAGTGGACGGCTCGTCGAAGGACAGCGCGAACCGGCTGGCGTTGAGCAGCTTGGTGGCCAGCCGCCGGCCGATCTTCATCTGCTTCGGGTCGAACGCGGTGTCGGTGCCGGGCCGCCCGCAGGCGGCCCAGTAGCGCACGCCGTCGGAGCCGTGCTCGGCCAGCAGGTCGTCCGGCGTCACGACCTTGCCGGCCGACTTGGACATCTTCTTCCGGTCCGGATCGAGGATCCAGCCGGAGATCACCGCGTCCGACCACGGCAGCGTGTCCCGCTCCACGTGCGAGCGCAGCACCGAGTAGAACAGCCAGGTCCGGATGATCTCGTGGCTCTGCGGCCGCAGGTCCATCGGGTACGTCAGCGAGAACAGCTCCGGGTCCTGTTCCCAGCCGGACACGATCAGCGGCGACATCGAGGAGGTCATCCACGTGTCCATCACGTCCGGGTCGCCGGCGAAGCCGCCGGGCACGCCGCGCCGCGATTCGTCGTAGCCGGGCGGAACCTGGCTGGACGGGTCCACCGGCAGGGCGTCCGCGGCGGGCAGAATCGGGGCCTCGTAACGGGGTTCGCCGTTGTCGTCGAGCGGATACCAGACGGGGAACGGCACGCCGAAGAAGCGCTGCCGGCTGACCAGCCAGTCCGAGTTGAGCCCCTTGGCCCAGTCGTCGTACCGGTTGCGCATCCACGCCGGATGCCAGCGCAGCTCGGATCCCCTGCGCAGCAACGTTTCCCGGTGTTCCAGGCTGCGCACGAACCACTGCCGGCTGGAGACGATCTCCAGCGGCTTGTCGCCCTTCTCGTAGAAGTTGACCGGACGGGTCGTCGGCCGCGGCTCCCCGACCAGATCGCCGGATTCCCGCAGCAGCTCGACGATCCGCTTGCGCGCGCTGAACGCCGTCAGCCCCGCCAGCTCGTCGTACGGCGAGGCCGGCACACCCTCCGGCGGCTCCGGCAGGAACCGGCCGTCGCGGCCGACCGCCGTGCGGGTCGGCAGCTTCAGCTCACGCCACCAGCGCACGTCGGTCAGGTCGCCGAAGGTGCAGCACATCGCGATGCCGGCGCCGCGCTCCGGCTCGGCGTCCGGGTGCGTGAGCACCGGGATCTCCATGCCGAACAAGGGAGATCGCACGGTGGTGCCGACCAGTTGCCGGTACCGCTCGTCGTCGGGATGGGCGATCAGCGCGACACAGGCCGGCAGCAGCTCGGGCCGGGTGGTCTCGATCTCCACCGGCCCGAACGAGATCCGGTGCCACGCGCCGGCGTGGTCCCGCGACTCCAGCTCGGCCTGCGCCACCGCGGTCTGGAACGTGACGTCCCACAGCGACGGCGCTTCCGACTGGTAGGCCTGCCCTTCCGCCAGCAGCCGCAGGAAACCCAGCTGGGCCACGCGTTGCGCGTGGGAACCGATCGTAGAGTACGTCAGCGACCAGTCGACGGACAGCCCCAGCCGCCGCCACAGCGCCTCGAACGCCTCCTCGTCCTCCACGGTCATCCGTTGGCACAGCTCGACGAAGTTCCGCCGCGCGATGCCGACCTGTTGCTTGCCAGTGGTTTCCGCCGGCGCGTAGTCCGGGTCGTAGGGCAGCGACGGGTCGCAGCGCACGCCGTAGCGCAGCTGCACGCGCCGCTCGGTGGGCAGCCCGTTGTCGTCCCAGCCCATCGGGTAGAACACGTTCTTGCCGCGCATGCGCTGGAACCGGGCCACCACATCGGTGTGGGTGTAGCTGAAGACGTGGCCTACGTGCAGCGACCCGCTCACCGTCGGCGGCGGCGTGTCGATGGAAAACACCTCAGCACGGGAATCGGGCCGGTGGAAGCGGAACGTCTCGTCCGCGGCCCACCGGCCCGACCACTTGTCCTCGATGCCCTCCATCGACGGGCGCTGCGGAATTCCGTCACCCGTCATGGAGAAATCACCCTTCCGGCAGTGCGTCCAAGCGCGCGGACACCCGCGCGATGTCGGCGACGGCGGCCTCCCGGCGCGCCTTGATCTTGTCTACGACCGGGGCCGGGGCCTTGTCGACGAAGGCCTGATTGTTCAGCTTCCCGTCGCACTGGGCCAGTTCTTTTTCGGCCGCGGCGAGGTCCTTGGCCAGCCGCTTGCGCTCGGCCGCCACATCGATCGTGCCCGAGGTGTCCAGCTCGACGTGCACGCCGCCGACCTCGAGCGAGGCGCTGGCGGCGAAGCCGTCGGCCGGCTCCTCCAGGCGGGCGATGGCCCGGATCGAGGCCAGCTGGCCGGCGATGTCGGCTTCGTCCACACCGGACAGTCGCGCCGGCACCTTCTGGCCCGGCCTGAGCCCCTGGTCGGCGCGGAACCGCCGGACCTCGGTGATCAGCCGCTGCACGGTGTCGATGCGCCGGGCGGCAACGGCGTCCGCTTCGCCTCCGGACGCCTTCGGCCAGTCGGCGACCATCAGCGACTCGCCGCCGGTCAGCTCGGTCCACAACGTCTCGGTGATGAACGGAATCACCGGGTGCAGCAAGCGCAGCAGCGTGTCCAGCACGTGCCCGAGCACCGCCCGGGTCGCCTCGGCCCGCTCGCCGCCCTCGGCGATCTGCACCTTGGCCAGCTCCAGGTACCAGTCGCAGTACTCGTCCCAGGTGAAGTGGTAGAGCGCCTCGCACAGCTTGGCGAACTCGTAGCGCTCGAACAGTTCGTCCACTTCGGACACGACCTGGTCGGCGCGGTCCAGGATCCACCGGTCGGCGTCGGTCAGCCGGTCGCGGGCCGGCACCGGCACCGCCGTGGTCGCGCCGTTGAGCAGCGCGAACCGGCTGGCGTTCCACAGCTTCGTGCAGAAGTTGCGGGAACCGCCGGCCCACTCCTCGGCCAGCGCCATGTCGGCGCCCGGGTTGGCCCCGCGGGCCAGGGTGAACCGGGCCGCGTCGGCGCCGTAGGCGTCCAGCCACTTCAGCGGGTCGATCACGTTGCCACGCGACTTGGACATCTTCTTGCCGTTGGCGTCGCGGATCAGGCCGTGCAGGTACACGTGGTCGAACGGCTGCGCGCCGTCCATCGCGTACAGGCCGAACATCATCATCCGGGCGACCCAGAAGAACAGGATGTCGTAGCCGGTGGACAGCACCGTGGTCGGATAGAACTTGGCCAGGTCGGCGGTCTGGTCCGGCCAGCCCAGGGTGGACATCGGCCACAGGCCCGAGGAGAACCACGTGTCCAGCACGTCCTCATCCTGCTGCCAGCCCTCGCCGGTGGGCGGCTCCTCGTCGGGGCCGACGCAGACGACCTCGCCGTCCGGGCCGTACCAGACCGGGATCCGGTGGCCCCACCACAGCTGCCGCGAGATGCACCAGTCGTGCAGGTTGTCCACCCAGTCGAAGTAGCGCTTGGCCAGCTCCGGCGGGTGGATCGTGGTGCGGCCGTCGCGCACGGCGTCGCCGGCCGCCTTGGCCAGCGGGCCCACGTTGACGAACCACTGCAGCGACAGCCGCGGCTCGACCACCGTGTCGCAGCGCGAGCAGTGGCCGACCGAGTGCAGGTACGGCCGCTTCTCCGCGACGATCCGGCCCAGTTCGCGCAGCGCCGCCACCACCGCGGGCCGCGCCTCGAACCGGTCCAGCCCCTCGAACGGGCCGGCCGTGGTGATCACGCCACGGGAGTCCATGACCGTCAGGGACGGCAGCGAGTGCCGCTGGCCGATCTCGAAGTCGTTCGGGTCGTGCGCCGGGGTCACCTTCACCGCGCCGGTGCCGAACGACGGGTCCACGTGCTCGTCGGCCACGACCGGGATGCGGCGGCCGGTCAGCGGCAGCTCAACCTCGGTGCCGACCAGGTGCTTGTAGCGCTCGTCGTCCGGGTGCACCGCGACCGCGGTGTCGCCCAGCATGGTCTCGGCCCGGGTGGTGGCCACCACGATCGAGGCGGCGCCGTCCCCGTAGCGGATCGAGACCAGCTCACCCTCGTCCTCGGAGTGCTCCACCTCGATGTCCGACAGCGCCGTCAGGCAGCGCGGGCACCAGTTGATGATCCGCTCGGCCCGGTAGGCCAGGCCGTCGTCGAACAGCTTCTTGAACATGGTCTGCACGGCCCGCGAGAGCGGCTCGTCCATGGTGAAGCGCTCGCGGCTCCAGTCCACGCTGTCGCCCAGCCGGCGCATCTGGTCCAGGATCTTGCCGCCGTACTCGGCCTTCCAGTCCCAGACCCGCTCGACGAAGCGCTCCCGGCCCAGGTCGTGCCGGGACAGGCCCTCGCCGGCCAGCTGCCGCTCCACCACGTTCTGGGTGGCGATTCCGGCGTGGTCCATGCCCGGTAGCCACAGCGCCTCGTAGCCCTGCATGCGGCGGCGGCGGGTCAGCGCGTCCATCACCGTGTGGTTGAGGGCGTGGCCCATGTGCAGGCTGCCGGTCACGTTCGGCGGTGGCAGCACGATGCAGAACGGGGGCTTGTCGCTGGCCGCGTCCGCGGCGAAGTAGCCGTTGTCTACCCACCGCTGGTACAGCCCCTGCTCTACCTCCGCCGGATTCCAGGCGGTCGGGAGATCGGTGGTGTACTGCTGCGGAAGGGTCTCGGTCACGCGAAGAGTCTACGGAGCCGGCTGCGCACCCAACGAATGGGTGACATGGCCGTTGTTAGAGTGCTGGTGCCGAAACGGGGGGAACCGTGGACGACATCGACAGCCATCCGGACCTGACCGACCAGAAATGGCTGCGCGGGGCCGAGAGACGGGCCCGCCGGGCGGCCCGCCGCGCCCGTCCGCGCCGGCCCGGGCCGCGGTGGAGCCGGCTGGTCATCCCGGGCGTGCTGATCCTGTTCTGCGGCGCGTTGATCGTGTTCTACCGGGTCGGCTCGGTGGAGCTGCCGGACTCGGCGCCCACCACGGCCGCCCGGCCCACCACCGCCAGCCCCGATCCGACCACCGCCGAGTCGTCCGGGCACGTCGACCTGGCCAGGCCCTTCGCCGCCACGCCCGCCGCCGACTGGCCGACCGAGGTCCCGGTGCCGGCCGCCAAAGCGACCGGCCGGTTCGGCGCCGCCCAGGTCACCGCCGCCTACCAGGCCGTGCAGCGCACCACGACCGAGGCCCGGCTGGACCCCGAGATCATCGTCCACCATGACAACGACCCATACCTGGCGACGCTGACACCCGGCGTCAAGCTGCCCGACCCCGGCAGCCGGGTCACCAGGATCGCCGACGGCTACCAGCTGCTGCCGGTCCCGCCGCGGGTGTCCGGCGACATGACCAGTTCCGTCGACGAGCGGGGCGAACTGGTCGTGCACGCCAACTTCGTCTACGCCTACGCGTTCGAGCCCCCGTCGCACCTGGCCCCCTCGACCCCGTGGGACATCGTGTCCGTGATCCACGAGAACGCCGACTACCTGATCGTGGACGGCAAGCCGTGGCCGTCGACCGAGAAGTCGTACTTCTACTCGATCAACTGCGACCTGCTCCAGCAGGGCCTGCTGGGCCCGGGGTTCTCCGGCCGCGGGACCACGCCGCGGCCCGACGCCGAGTCGCCGCAGGCCTACTACGACCCCAAGCACCCCGTGACCGGCCCCGACAGCTGCTGACCCGTCTGGCCTCCCGTTTCCGACAGGCGGACAATGGGCCGCATGACGCGCAGGCCTCCGCAGCAGGACGTCGACGAGAGCAAGATCAAGGTCGGCGAACCGGAAACGTACGCGGCCGGGGTGAAGGGCGTGCTGGTGTCGCTCCAGCACGGCTGGGACCAGATGGGGGCCACCCGCAGCGTGCGCACGCTGCGCCTGCTCAACCAGCGGGAGGGCTTCGACTGCCCGGGGTGCGCGTGGCCGGAGGCCCAGGGGCACCGCAAGATGGCCGAGTTCTGCGAGAACGGCGCCAAGGCGGTCGCCGAGGAGGCCACCACCCGTCGGGTCGGGCCCGAGTTCTTCGCCGAGCACTCCGTGGCCGAGCTCGCGCAGATGTCCGACTACTGGCTCGGCCAGCAGGGCCGGCTGACCCACCCGATGGTGCTGCGCGAGGGCGCCACCCACTACCAGCCGATCTCCTGGGACGACGCGTTCACCCTGGTCGGCGGCGCGTTGCGGGGCTTGGCCGACCCCAACGAGGCGATCTTCTACACCTCCGGCCGCACCAGCAACGAGGCCGCCTTCAGCTACCAGCTGCTGGCCCGCGCGCTCGGCACCAACAACCTGCCGGACTGCTCCAACATGTGCCACGAGTCGTCCGGGTCGGCGCTGATCCAGACCATCGGCGTCGGCAAGGGCTCCGTCAGCCTCGCCGACGTCACCAACGCCGATCTGCTGCTGGTCGTCGGCCAGAACCCCGGCACCAACCACCCGCGGATGCTGTCCGCGCTGGAGGAGGCCAAGGGCAACGGCGCCACCATCGTCGCCGTCAACCCGCTGCCCGAGGCCGGGCTGATGCGCTTCAAGAACCCGCAGAACGTGCGTGGCGTGATCGGCAAGGGCACCCCGCTGGCCGACGAGTTCTGCCAGATCCGGCTCGGCGGCGACCTGGCCTTCTTCCGGGCGCTGGGGCATCTGGTGCTGGCCGCCGAGGACGCCGCGCCGGGGACCGTGCTGGACCGGGAGTTCATCGAGTCGTGCGCGCACGGCTTCGAGGAGTGGGCCGCCGACATCCGTCAGCTCGACTGGGACGAGGTCGACGCGGCCACCGGGCTGTCGCGGGAGCAGATCGCCCACGTGGCCCGGCTGCTGGTGGAGTCCAAGCGGACGATCATCTGCTGGGCCATGGGTTTGACCCAGCACAAGCAGTCCGTGCCGACCATCCGCGAGCTCGTCAACGTGCTGCTGCTGCGCGGCATGATCGGCAAGCCCGGCGCCGGCGTCTGCCCGGTTCGCGGCCACTCCAACGTGCAGGGCGACCGCACCATGGGCATCTACGAGAAGCCCGCGGAGAAGTTCCTGTCCGCTTTGGACACCGAGTTCGGCATCACCTCGCCGCGGGCCCACGGTTACGACACCGTCGAGGCCATCCAGGCCATGCGGGACGGCAAGGCCAAGGTCTTCTTCGCCGTCGGCGGCAACTTCGTGTCGGCCACGCCCGACACCGAGGTCACCATGCGGGCCCTGCGGTCCATGGACCTCACCGTGCACGTGTCGACCAAGCTCAACATGTCGCACGTGGTTCCCGGCAAGATGGCCCTCATCCTGCCCACCCTCGGCCGCACCGAGCGGGACGAGCAGGCCGGCGGCACCCAGTTCGTCACCGTCGAGGACTCCATGTCCTGCGTGCACCGCTCCCGCGGTCGCCTCGCCCCAGCCAGCGGTGAACTGCTCTCCGAGGTCGCCATCGTCTCCCGGCTCGCCCGGGCCGTCTTCGGCGACTCGCATGCCGTGCCGTGGGCCACCTTCGAGACCGACTACGACACCATCCGCGACCACATTTCCCGTGTCGTGCCCGGGTGTTCCGACTACAACTCCCGGGTCCGCGAGCCCGACGGCTTCATCCTGCCGCACCCGCCCCGGGATTCCCGGTCCTTCCCCACCACCACCGGCAAGGCCAACTTCACCGTCAACCCCGTGCAGCTGATCCGTGTGCCCTCGGGTCGCTTGATCCTGCAGACCCTTCGCAGCCACGATCAGTACAACACCACCATCTACGGTCTCGACGACCGCTACCGCGGCGTGCATGACGGTCGCCGGGTCGTCTTCGTCAACCCCGACGACCTCTCCTCCCTCGGCATCACCGACGGGTCCATGGTCGACATGATCAGCGAATGGCCCTCCGGCGACGGTGTGGCGGAGCGCCGCGTCAAGCTCTTCCGCGTCATCGCCTACCCCACCGCTCCCGGCTGCGCCGCCGCCTACTTCCCCGAGGCCAACGCCCTGGTGCCCCTCGAGTCCACCGCCGAGACCTCCAACACCCCCACCTCCAAGGCCATCATCATCCGCCTCGAACCCAGCTGACCGGCGGCCCGTACGCCGTCTGTCCACAACAGAAACAAAAGGGCCGGGGCGTCTGCACGCCCCGGCCCTCTTCCGTTTTCCGTTGTCAGCTCTGGAAGAGCTGCACCACCTTCACGATCAGCTGGTATAAGCCGTAGGCGAAGGGCAGCCCGACCCACAGCCAGGCGATCACCATGAGCGCGCTGCGGTTCACTTCGCGTCCACCTCCTGCGCGGCCGGCGCGTCCGCGGCGGCCGGCTCGTGGAACTTGCTGTCGACCGGCCGGATCAGCTCGTTGGCCACGAAGCCGACGAGCAGCAGGCCGATCATGATGTAGAAGGACAGCGAGTACAGCGCCGGACCGGACCGCCCGGCGGCGTGCTGGGCGTCGGCGATGCCGTCGATGATCAGCGGCCCGGCCACGCCGGCCACCGACCACGCGGTGAGCAGCCGGCCGTGGATGGCGCCGACCTGGTACGTGCCGAACAGGTCACGCAGATAGGCCGGCACAGTGGCGAAACCGCCGCCGTAAAAGGACAGGATCAGCATGGCGGCCAGCACGAACACCAGCTTCGACGAGCCGCCGGCCAGCACCAGCACCAGGTACAGCAGCGCGCCGACACCCAGGTAGATGCGGTACATGTTCTTCCGGCCGATGGCGTCCGAAGTGGACGACCAGACGAACCGGCCCAGCATGTTGGTCAGCGACAGCAGCGCGACGAAGCCGGCCGCCGGGGCCGGGCTCACCTTGAAGAAGTCGACGATCATCGGCGACGCCTTCTCCAGGATGCCGATGCCGGCGGTCACGTTCAGGCACAGCACCAGCCACAGCAGCCAGAACTGCGGCGTCTTGATGGCGTTGTTGGCCGAGACGTTGTTCTTGGTGATCAGCTTGTGCGAGGTGGCCATCGACGGGTCCCAGCCGGCCGGCTTCCAGCCGTCCGCCGGCACCCGCACCAGAAGAACGCCCAACCCCATGAAGATCGCGTAGACCACGCCGTGCACCGCGAACGTCTCGGCGATGCCTGAGGTGGAGGTGCCGAAGCCGGCCAGCATGGCGGTCGACCAGGGTGATGCGATCAACGCTCCGCCGCCGAAGCCCATGATCGCGACACCGGTGGCCATGCCGGGCCGGTCCGGGAACCATTTGATCAATGTGGACACCGGCGAGATGTAGCCGATGCCGAGTCCGATGCCGCCGACGAAGCCGTAGCCGACCACAACCAGCCAGAACTGCGACGTCGCCACGCCGAGCGCGGCGATCAGGAACCCGGCGCCGAACGCGACGGATGCCACCGCCATCGCCCACCGCGGTCCGTTGCGTTCGACGAGTGTGCCGCCGAAGGCCGCCGACAGGCCGAGCATGACAATCGCCACCTGGAACGGCAGGCCGCTCTCCACCCCGTTGAGGTGCAGTGCCTTCTCCAGCGGCGTCTTGAACACGCTCCACGCGTAGGCCTGTCCGATCGACAGGTGCACGGCCAGCGCGGAGGGGGGTACCAGCCAGCGGCTCCAACCCTCGGGCGCGATCGTGCGCGAGCGATCAAGGACCCCGAGTCCCATCTTCACTGCCCTCCCGGATAGTTGAGAATGGAACCTATTGGGATCGAGCGTGACTCGGCACGACCGAGTGGCCCACGTAACGACGAGCGGCAGCAGTGACGCGCCGAACGGAATGAAGCGAAGACTTACGAAACTTGGAGGTTCCGTAATGGGAAGGGTGACGGTCCGCCGACCGGTCCTGAGGCTCTCCCACCAGGGCGAACGTCATCGTCCGGATGCACTAGCCGCCGAAGAACCACTCGAATTGCGTATTGACGGAAAAGCGATCGCGGTAACTATGCGCACGCCTGGTAACGATGTGGAACTGGCCCATGGCTTTCTGCTCACCGAGGGCGTGATCGGCGGCCGTGAGGACATCTCGGCGGCCCGCTACTGCGCCGGAACCGGTCCCGACGGCCGAAATACGTACAATGTGCTCGACATCTCACTTTCACCCGGTGTCGCCCCGCCCGAGGTCGGTGTGGAGCGCAACTTCTACACGACCTCCTCCTGCGGCGTGTGCGGCAAGGCGGCCCTGGACGCCGTCAAGCTCCGCACCCGCTACCTCCCCGCCGACGACGACTGCGGCGTCCCCGTCCAGGTGCTCACCACGCTGCCCGACAAGCTGCGGGCCGCTCAGAAGGTCTTCGACTCCACCGGCGGCCTGCACGGCGCCGGCCTGTTCACCGCCGACGGCGAGATGCTCGTCGCCCGCGAGGACGTCGGCCGACACAACGCCGTCGACAAGGTCATGGGCTGGGCCGTGCAGTCCGGCCTGGTTCCGCTGCGCGGCTGCGTGCTGATGGTCTCCGGCCGAGCATCGTTCGAACTCGTGCAGAAGGCCGCCATGGCCGGCGTTCCCATGCTGGCCGCCGTCTCCGCCCCGTCGTCGCTGGCCGCCGAGCTCGCCGACGAACAGGGCATGACCCTCATCGGCTTCCTCCGCGGCGAGTCGATGAACGTCTACACCGGCGCCCAGCGCGTCCTCCGCTGACGCCCCGCTGCTCAACCCCGACCACACCGCCCACAACGAGCAGTCCGCCGACAACGTCCACCTCACCGGCAACCACCACGACGCCGATGGAGCCGTCCTCAATCTCGCGCGAAAACCGGCTCTCCGGCGCAGTCCGACCGGTCGACGGAATCGGTCGTGTCGGCCAAACAGAGCAAAGTGGCTGTGAACTGGGTTCACAGGCAGCCTGGGGTGTGTCGGCGGTGACAAGCTCGAACGTCACATCGGACCGGACCGTGCCGCTGACTAGGGTTGGAGCATGAGCACACACTTCGACGTCGTGGTGGTGGGGGCCGGACCCGGCGGGTACGTCGCGGCGATCCGGGCGGCCCAGCTCGGGCTGCGAACGGCGATCATCGAGGACCGGTACTGGGGCGGCGTCTGCCTGAACGTGGGCTGCATCCCGTCCAAGGCGCTGCTGCGCAACGCCGAGCTGGCGCACCTGCTGACCGGCGAGGCCGAGGCGTTCGGCATCCACGCCGACGGCGGCATCACGCTCGACTACGGCGCCGCGTTCCAGCGCAGCCGCAAGGTCGCCGACGGCCGGGTCAAGGGCGTCCACTTCCTGATGAAGAAGAACAAGATCCAGCAGTTCTTCGGCTGGGGCACGTTCACCGACGCCAACACGATCCAGGTCGCGCTCACCGACGGCGGCCAGGAAACGGTCACGTTCGACCACTGCATCCTCGCGACCGGCGCGACCACCCGGCTGCTGCCCGGCACGAAGCTGTCCGAGCGGGTCGTCACCTACGAGGAGCAGATCCTCAGCGACAAACTGCCCGGCAGCATCGTCATCGCCGGCGCGGGCGCGATCGGCGTCGAGTTCGCGTACGTCATGCACGGCTACGGCGTCGACGTCACGATCGTCGAGTTCCTGGACCGTCCCGTCCCGCTCGAGGACGAGGAGGTCTCGGCCGAACTCGCCAAGCGCTACCGCAAGCTCGGCATCAAGGTGCTCACCTCGACCCGGGTCGACGCGATCGACGATTCCGGCGAAAAGGTCCGGGTCACCGTCAGCAAGGACGGCCAGCAGCAGGTGCTGGAGGCCGACAAGGTGCTGCAGGCGATCGGCTTCCAGCCGCGAGTCGAGGGCTACGGCCTGGACAAGACCGGCGTCCGGCTGACCGAGCGCGGCGCCGTCGACATCGACGCCCGCGGTCGTACGAGCGTGCCGCACATCTTCGCCATCGGCGACGTCACGGCCAAGCTGATGCTGGCGCACGCCGCCGAGTCCATGGGCATCATCGCGGCCGAGACGATCGCCGGCGCGGAGACCATGGAGCTGGACTTCGTGATGATCCCTCGGGCCACGTTCTGCCAGCCGCAGATCGCCAGCTTCGGCTACACCCAGAAGCAGGCCGAGGACCAGGGCTACGACGTCAAGGTGGCCAAGTTCCCGTTCACCGCGAACGGCAAGGCGCACGGCCTGGGCGAGCCCGGCGGCTTCGTGAAGATCATCGCGGACGCCCGGTACGGCGAACTGCTGGGCGCGCACATGATCGGCCCCGAGGTGACCGAGCTGCTGCCGGAGCTGACGCTGGCTCAGCAGTGGGACCTGACCGTCAACGAGGTCGCCCGCAACGTGCACGCGCATCCGACGCTGAGCGAGGCCGTCAAGGAGGCCATCCACGGCCTGGCCGGCCACATGATCAACTTCTGACACGAGAAAGGCCCGTGCACCGGATTCCGGTGCACGGGCCTTCGCGTCGTCAGGTACCCGCGAACAGGCCGAGGGTTCAGGCCGACTTCTCGCGGCGTTCGCGGCGGCTGGGCTGCCGGGCCACGATGGTCGGGTTGACGTTCTCCCGCACGGTCTGCTCGGTGATGACCACCTTGGCGACGTCGGTGCGGCTGGGGATGTCGTACATCACCGGCTGCAGCACCTCCTCCATGATGGCGCGCAGGCCGCGGGCCCCGGTGCCACGCAGGATCGCCTGGTCGGCGACCGCTTCGAGGGCGGTCTTGGTGAACTCCAGCTCCACGCCGTCCATTTCGAACAGCTTCTGGTACTGCTTCACCATCGCGTTGCGGGGCTCGGTGAGGATCTTGACCAGGGACGGCTTGTCCAGGTTGGTCACGCTGGCCACGACGGGCAGGCGGCCGATGAACTCGGGGATGAGGCCGAACTTGATCAGGTCCTCGGGCATGGTGTCGCCGAAGATGTCGGAGGACTCCAGCTCGGCCTTGGTGCGGATCTCGGCGCCGAAGCCGAGGCTGCGCTTGCCGACCCGGTCCTGGATGATGCGCTCCAGCCCGGCGAACGCGCCGGCCACGATGAACAGCACGTTCGTCGTGTCGATCTGGATGAACTCCTGGTGCGGGTGCTTGCGCCCGCCCTGCGGCGGCACGCTGGCGGTGGTGCCCTCGAGGATCTTCAGCAGCGCCTGTTGCACGCCCTCGCCGGAGACGTCGCGGGTGATCGACGGGTTTTCACTCTTCCGAGCGATTTTGTCGACCTCGTCGATGTAGATGATGCCGGTCTCGGCCCGCTTGACGTCGTAGTCGGCGGCCTGGATCAGCTTCAGCAGGATGTTCTCGACGTCCTCGCCGACGTAGCCGGCCTCGGTGAGCGCGGTGGCGTCGGCGATGGCGAACGGCACGTTGAGCAGCTTGGCCAAGGTCTGGGCGAGGTAGGTCTTGCCGCAGCCGGTGGGCCCGAGCATCAGGATGTTGGACTTGGCCAGCTCGACGCCGTCGTCCCGGCCGTCGCGGTTGCGATCGCCGGCCTGGATCCGCTTGTAGTGGTTGTACACCGCCACCGACAGCGTGCGCTTGGCGTCGTTCTGACCGATCACGTACTGGTCGAGGAAGTCGTGGATCTCGGCCGGCTTGGGCAGCTCGTCCAGTTTGACGTCGCCCGCCTCGGCCAGCTCCTCCTCGATGATCTCGTTGCAGAGGTCGATGCATTCATCGCAGATATACACGCCGGGACCGGCGATGAGCTTCTTCACCTGCTTCTGGCTCTTCCCGCAGAAGGAGCACTTCAGCAGGTCTCCGCCGTCACCGATACGCGCCATGACCGCTGACCTCTGTCCCCTCCGGTGGTCCGACTGCCGCCGGCTCACCTGGCTGTCACGATGGCCCGACCCACTCGGGTGGGTCGCGCACGTTCTCCACGACGGTACCCGCCCGCGATGGCGAGCGGGAGGACCAGCGTGCCCCGACCGTGTCGAACCAGGCGATTACTAGCCGGATTCGGCGTGTCGGCCGGGGCCGCGGCCCCGGTTTTCAGCTCTGCGCGGACAGCTTCCGGTACGGCAGCACCTCGTCGACGATGCCGTAGACCCGGGCCTCCTCGGCGGTGAGGATCTTGTCGCGGTCGATGTCCGCGGCGATCTCGTCCGGGGTCTTGTTCGTGTGCCGGGCCAGCGTGGTCTCCAGGGCGCGGCGCACCCGCTGGATCTCGTTGGCCTGGATCTCCAGGTCGGACACCTGGCCGTAGACGCCCTCGGTGGCCGGCTGGTGGATCATGATGCGGGAGTTGGGCAGCGCGCGGCGCTTGCCGGGCGAGCCGGCGGCCAGCAGCACGGCGGCGGCCGAGGCGGCCTGGCCGAGGCACACGGTGGCGATGTCGGGGCGCACGTACTGCATGGTGTCGTAGATCGCCATCAGCGAGGTGAACGAGCCGCCGGGCGAGTTGATGTACATGATGATGTCGCGGTCGGGGTCGACCGACTCCAGGTACAGCAGCTGCGCCATCACGTCGTTGGCCGACGCGTCGTCGATCTGCACGCCGAGGAAGATGATGCGCTCCTCGAACAGCTTGTTGTAGGGGTTGGACTCCTTGACCCCGTAGCTGGTGCGCTCGACGAACGACGGCAGCACGTAGCGGGACTGGAGTGGCTGGAACTGGCTCACTGAGGACTCCTGGCGTCGCATGTCGCTTGGTCGAGCTGGCGGGTCGGGGGCCAGAACGCGGCGGCCGGCCCGCGGCTGGCTTGTTTCCGACTTTAACGAACGCGGGCGGCGCCGACGTATCGACGCCGCCCGCGTTCGCTCAGGGCGTCACTCCTGCTCGGCCGCCTCGTCGGCGGTCTGCGCCGCGGCCGGGGCGCCGAACAGTTCGTCCAGGTCGATCGCGTTGCCGGAGGCGTCGGTGACAGTGGCCTGGCGGACGACGGAGGCCAGGGCCTTGCCGCGGCGCACGTCGGCGAAGATGGCGCCGAGCTGGCCGGCCTGCTGCGCCCGCTGCACGTACTCGTCGGGGCTGATGCCGAAGCGCTGGGCCTGGTAGACGATGCGCTCGGACAGCTCGGCGTCGTTGACCTGGACCTTCTCGGCGTCGGCGATGGCGTCGAGCACGAGCTGGGTCTTCACGGCCTGCTCGGCGGCGGTGCGCAGCTCGGTGTCGAACTCCTCCGGGGTCTGCCCCTGCTCCGTGAGCCACTCGTTGAAGCGGTCGTCGTCGTGGTCGAAGGCGTGCACCGCGTCGTGCTTGCGGGTGTCCACCTCGGCGGTGACGACGGCCTCGGGCAGCGGCACCTCGGTGACCTCGAGCAGGGCCTCCAGGACCTTGTCCCGGGCCTGCACGCCCTGCTGCATCTTGTTGACGCGGCCGAGGCGCTCGCGCAGGTCGGCCTTGAGCTCGTCGAGGGTGTCGAACTCGCTGGCCAGCTGGGCGAACTCGTCGTCGGCCTCGGGCAGCTCACGCTTCTTGATGTTCTCGACCTTGACGGCGACCTCGGCGTCGCGGCCCTCGTACTCGCCGGCGACGAGCTTGGTGGTGAAGGTCTTGGTCTCGCCGGCGCCGGCGCCGATCAGGGCGTCATCGATGCCCTCGACGAGCTGCCCCGACCCGATCTCGTAGGACAGGCCGGTGGTCCGGGCCTCCTCGACCTCGTCGCCGTCGACGGTGGCGGACAGGTCGATGGTGACGAAGTCGCCGTTCTCGGCCGGGCGGTCCACGCCGGTCAGCGTGCCGAAGCGGGCGCGCAGCTCGTCGAGCTGCTTGTCGACGTCCTCGTCGGAGGTCTCGATGTCGTCGACGCTGACGGCCAGCTCGCCGAAGGCCGGCACCGTGATCTCGGGGCGGATGTCGACCTCGGCGGTGAAGGCCAGGTGGTCGCCGTCCTCGATCTTCGTGACCTCGATGTCGGGCCGGCCGAGCGCGCGCACCTCGCCCGCGTTGACCGCCTCCATGTACTTCGCCGGGATGGCCTCGTTGACGACCTCGTCGAGGACGGGAGCGCGGCCGATGCGCGACTCCAGCACGCGCGGCGGCACCTTGCCCTGGCGGAAGCCGGGGATGCGGACCTGGCCGGCGAGCTTGCGGTAGGCGCGGTCGAAGTTCGGCTTCAGCTCGTCGAACGGCACCTCGACGTTGATCCGGACCCTGGTCGGGCTCAGCTGCTCGACGGTGCTCTTCAACGTGGTCTCCTCGTACGAACAAATACGTGCACAGACGTCCCGGTCGCTCCGGGCGCCGGGGATTGGATGCCCCAAGTCTAGGTCGCCCACCAAGCGCCCAGCCCCCGACCCCCACAGAGGACGCCCAGACCCAGCCCCCCGCGACACAACCCGGCGAGGACTATTCCCCGTCCTGCCGAAGTGATCTCGACGAACCAACGAGAGCGACCCGGCGAGAGAGGGTGTAGGCCGAAGGCCACACCCGGGGGTCCAGGGGGCGCAGCCCCTGGCTTGGGGCCTGGGGCGAGAGCCCCGGAAAACACCCCCGACGGCAACGGCGAAGGGGGCGCCGAAGGCGCCCCCTGAGCACAGTTCACCCAATCGTCGGGGTGGCGGGATTTGAACCCACGGCCCCTCGCTCCCAAAGCGAGTGCGCTACCAAACTGCGCCACACCCCGTTCGCGCCGTCTTGTCGATGGCGCGTGCATGAGAGTAGCGCGACCCGCTAAGCTCCCGCATGCACCCGGGTGGTTGGGGTGCGTGCGGGTGTAGCTCAATGGCAGAGCCCCAGCCTTCCAAGCTGGTCATGCGGGTTCGATTCCCGTCACCCGCTCTTTTTTGTGCCCGGATTGTGTCGAGCGCCACATCATCTGGTGGTGAGCACGATGGCGGTGGCGTCGTCGCGGTAGCCGTCTTCGGTTTCGCGGGCGGCGGCGACGAGGGCGTCGGCGAGGGCTTCGGGGTTGTCCTGGTGTTTGCGGGCGAGGGCTTCGAGTTCGTCGTGGGGCACGGTGTCGAGGCCGTCACTGAGCAGCAGCACGAGTTCGTCGGCGGGGGCCGAGGCGACGGCGACGTTGGTGACGGTGGCGCTGGAGAGGGTGACGCGGACCCAGCTGTCGTGCAGCGGCGCGAGGTCGGCGACGCCGTTGCCGCGGAGGTAGGCGCCCATGGTGTGGGGGTCGGTGCGCCGGTGGAGGTTGTTGCCGTCCCAGGTGTAGGCGTGGGAGTCGCCGACCCAGGCGAGGTGGGTGGGCCGCCCGGGCACGGTGAGGGCGAGCACGATGACGCCGTCGGGCATGTGGGGGTGGATGCCGGGGTCTTCGACGAGCGCGGCGGCGGCGAGCACGCCGGCGAGGGCGCCTTTGGTGGCGCCGATGCGCACGGCGCTCTCGGCTAACAGCCGCATGGTGGCGGCGCCGGCGGGGTCGTTGCCGATGCCGTCGACGATGGCGGCGACGGCGACTCCGGTGGACGCCTGGTAGAGGGCGGCGGCGTCCATGTTGTGGTCGCGGACGCCGCGGCGGGTGGCGGTGGCGGCGCGGCGGCCGTGGGTCAGCTGGTGGGTTGTGCCCAACTCAGCCTCGCTTCCGTGAATGAGAACTGGCGGCGCCCCGGGTGTTCCGGAACGCCGCCAGCGGGTGGTTCAGCGCAGGCCGACGAGTTCCATGGCCTGCTTGAGGGTGGCGTCGGCGACTTCGGCGGCCTTGGCGGCGCCGTCGGCGAGCACCGTGTCGAGGTAGCCGGTCTCGCTGTGGATCTCGGTGAACCGGGCCTGGATGGGCCCGATCCTGTCGAGCACGAGTTCGGCGAGGTCTTTCTTGAGGGTGCCGTAGCCGCTGCCGTCGAACTGGTCGAGGGTCTGCTCCCGGGTGGCCCCGGACAGGGCTTCGTGCAGCACGAGCAGGTTGTCGACGCCGGGCGAGAGGTTCTCGCGGTCGACGGCGGTGCCGGCGTCGGTGACGGCTCGCATGATGGCCTTGCGGATCTTCTTGGGGTCGTCGAGCAGGCCGATGGCGTGGCCTTCGGTGGTCTCGGCCTTGCTCTTGCTCATCTTGGCGGTAGGGTCGTCCAGGCCCATGATGCGGGCGCCGCTCTTGCGGATCAGCGCGTCCGGAACACGGAAGCATTCCCCGAACATCGAATTGAACCGGTTGGCGATGTCCCGGGTGAGTTCGACGTGCTGGCGCTGGTCGTCACCGACGGGGACGAAATTGGCCTGATAGAGGAGAATGTCCGCGGCCATCAGCGCCGGATAGGTGAACAGCCCGGCGCTGGGGTTGGCCCCCTGGGACTTGGACTTGTACTGGGTCATCCGCTCCAGCCAGCTGACCGGGGTGACGCAGTCGAAGATCCAGCCGAGGGTGGCGTGCGCGGGCACCTTGGACTGCAGGAACAGCACGGACCGCTCGGGGTCGAGGCCGCAGGCCAGGTAGAGGGCGACGATCTCGCGGATCCGCCGGCGCAGGTCGTCGGCCTTGATCGCCTCGGGAATGGTGAGGGCGTGCAGGTCGGCGATGAAGAAGAAGTTCTCGTACCGGTCCTGCTCCTCGGCCCAGACGCTGAGCGCACCGATGTAGTTGCCGATGGTCAGGTTGCCGGTCGCGGTAATACCGGACAGCACCCTTGGCTTCGCCTGCGCTGCGGCGTCCGTCATCTTTGTCCCTCTATTCAACGGAGCATTTACGGGTGAATTCTACCCTCCGGATGCCGGGCGAATTCGGCGGACCTACGAAAGTAGTCCGGGCGGCTACTTCGGTGGGTGCGGCCGGGGACTTTGTCGGCTGGCGGTTGATCAGGCGGCGGGCTGGGATGGACACCGACAGCCGACCTGGGGAGGGATTCGCATGTCACGACGGTTTCTGGCCGCCGGCGTCGCCGCGCTGTGCGCGCTGGCGCTGACCAGGGGCGCCGCGTCGGCCGGTGGTTCCGGCGACTGGCCGACCTGGACCAAGGATCTGAGCGGTTCGCGGTTCAACGGCAGTGAGCGCGCCATCACCCCGGCGACCGCCGGGAACCTGAAGCTGAAGTGGGCCTTCAGCTATCCGGCCACGCCCGGTGCGACGCCGCACAGCCAGCCGGCGGTGGCCGACGGCACGCTGTACTTCGGCGGCGAGGACGGCAAGTTCTATGCCGTGGACGCCAAGTCCGGGGCGACGAGGTGGACGTTCACGTTGCCGCCCAAGCATGTTGTCCGGGACGGGCCGTCGGTCGCGGCCGGCCGCGTGTACTTCGGCGACCTCGGGGGCACCGTTCGCGCGTTGGACCAGCGCACCGGCCACCTGTTGTGGCAGTACCAGACCGACGACAACCCTTATGCGACGGCGACGAGTTCCCCGATCTACTTCGAGGGCCACATCTTCGTCGGCACGTCCAGCGGCGAGAACAACACCGGCGACGTGAACACGCCGTGCTGTTCGTTCCGCGGCCACGTCGACTCGATCGACGCCGCCACCGGCCAACTGGCGTGGCGCTACTACACGGTTCCGCCGGCGAAGCCGGTCGGCGTCTGGCCGAGCGGGGCGACGCGGTACGAGCCCTCGGGCGCTGGCGTGTGGAGTTCACCGGTCGTCGATCCGCGCACGCACACGCTGTATGTCGGCACGGGCGAGAACTACACGGGCCACGGCGGGGATTTCGACACGCTGTTGGCGCTGAACACGTCGAACGGCCGGCCCGGTCCTGGCTGGCCGATTGCGTCCGCGCCGGCCTTATCCTGATCCCACCGCTGGAGGGATGGCGAGCGGCCCTCATCGCCGCCGCACTCGACAAACCCGTCGCACTGGCGGCGTTCGACGAGAACGGGATCGTCGGCGGCACTGCCGTGTCCACGATGGTTGAACTCGGCGCCCGGCTCGATCGGCACGCCCCACTGCTGCCGCGACTACGGGCCGCCAACGCGACTTGGCCGGGCGTCCGCGAGCTCGTCAGCTCACGACCAGGCGAGGCCGCCCGCCGATTCCGATCCCTTTTCTACCAACGACTCGACCTGTCCGAACCGGACGGTGGCATCGTCGAGCCGCCGCTTTCCGTTGCCGGCCTGGAGACCGGCGCCGGCGTGCGGGCATTCACCGTCAACGGGGAGATCGAACTAGACGCAACGGTGCGCCCGCGTCGGCGTCGCACCGACGTGCGCCCGATCCCCACCGGCCCAGTGCATTTGGTCGTGCACGCCGACCCATCCGATCCGCGAACACCGCACCAACGCCGACATCCTCTTCACCGACCGGACCGACAATCTGCCGGTGCTGTTCACGCAGGACACCGTCCGAGTATTCGGGCTTGTGCTTGGCGACCCAACTGGTGGCCGCGCCGGTGGTGCCGATGCCTCCCGGATCGTGGGGGCAGATCAGCGCGGGCTCGCCGGCCCCGCGGTCCCGGCCTGGATGACCGTCCCGGAGAGGTTGCCCGACGCCTGGTTGGCCACATCACTCGCCACGCCCGGAGACTACCGACGATCAAGGGCGGCTAGGCCGGCCTCGACCGGTATTCACCCGCCACGACGAGCGCGAACAGCGCGATGGTGATGACGTGCACGCTGGTGCACCACTCGCAGATCTTGCCGATCACGACGAGTTCGACGGCGACCAGGTAGACGACGAAGAGCAGTCCGACGCCGACGCCGGCCAGGCGCAGCCAGCGGACCGCCGGCAGTTCCGAGCGCCACGCCCACGGGCTGGTCAGCACCAGCATCGGCACGAAGTAGACCAGGCCGAGCACCGCGACCGGGATGCCGAGGATCACCGACTGCGGGCTGGAGGTCACCTGCGCGCAGTTGATCACCGAGTTGGCCTGGCAGATCAGGGTGGCGTTGTCGGTGTAGTGGCTGATCGTCATGTAGACCGCCACCGCGAGCCCGGCCAGCGACAGCACCAGCGTGCTGACGACCAGCCACCTCGGGTACGCGCTCGTCGACTCCGACGCCTGGGTGCCTGCGGACATGGTCGCAGGATACGTGGATCAGGCCGGCACGGTCAGACCGTACGCCCGGCAACAGTTGCCAGCGGCAAAATTGACGGCGAAACCTTCCGCGTCGGCGGTGGTCATCACGTCGTCGGCGATCCAGTCGTCGATCAGCCGGCCGAGCGCCCGCCGCCACAGGGTCGCGCCCAGATAGTGCAGCTCGGGCAGGCCGTAGCCGTCGGACGAGAAGCAGACCGAGCCGAACGGCGCCAGCTCCAGCAGCTCGGCCAGCACGGTGCCGGCCCGGTCACCCACATAAGGGATGGCCAGGCCGACGTCGACAAGGACGTGCGGGAACACGTGCGCGAGGTAGCCGGCGTGCCGGTGGAATGGCCAGGTGTGCAGCAACGCGATCGTGGCGCCGGTCGCCTTCGTGGCGTGCAGGAAGTCGCCGAGCAGGGCCGGGTCGGCGCGGTGCAGCCGGAGGTCGTCGTCGCCGAAGCCGGTGTGCAGTTGGAGCGGGACGTGAAGTTCGGCGCTCAGCCGGGCGCCGAGGTGCACCAGCCAGGCCAGCAGGATCGGGTCGTCCAGCCGCCCGCCGCCCCAGCGCAGCCACGCGCTCGCGGCGGCCGCGACCTCGACGTCGGTCGGCGGCTCAGCCGGCAGCCCCAAACCGGTGCGGTACGCGACGACGCTTTTCAGCCCGACGGCGCCGGCCTGGATTCCGTCGCGAATCTCGTTTTCGACGAAATCGAGGAAGTCGACGACGGCCACGTCGGCGACGGCGACGCGCTCGGCGACGGACTCCAGGCGAAGCACCTCGAACGCGGCGCCGTCGGCGATGTCGGCGAAATCCACCGGTTCGGTCAACAGCAGATCGTCGGCACCGGTCAGACCGGTGTCCAACAACCATGACCGCACGCCGGCCGAGCCGAGCAACTGGGAGCTGACCCGCCGCCAGCCCCATTCGGCGCGGCGTTCCAGGTAGTCGTCGACGGAGCAGTGCGCCGGCAGCCCGAGCCGCGGCGCGCACCAGCGGCGCAGCGCAAGTCCGACCATCGAGTCGAAGTTCGTCGCAATCGAGGATTCCGTCAGCAATCCAGCAAACCGCGCGCGATCCAGGTCGCCGGCGACGACGCCGTGGCAATGCTGGTCGACGAGAACGAGGTCGTCGGTCAACACCGTCACCACCGCCAGCGGGTGAGCTCGGCCAACTCGGCCGGCGGCATGTCGGCGAACCGTTCGGCCTCGCCGCGGCGGACGGTGAGCACGCTGTCGTGCAGCACCTCGCCCATCGCGGCGGCGAGCACCTTCGACGACGCGAAAGCGTTTGCGGCCGCCAGCCCCGACTCCGGCAGCCGCACCACGCCGGCCGCGGTTCGGACGCTTTCCTCCATCGCCGCCGGGTCGCCGGAGATCGGCGGCGGCAGTCGCAGCCCGTCGTCGACGCCGGCGAGACCGGCGGCGATGACCGAGCCGACCACGAGGTACGGGTTCGCCGTCGCGTCGAAGCACTTCACCTCGGCGTTCGCCGACGTGCCGCCGGTCCCGGCGACGCCGGTGATGAACCGGACCGCCGCCTCGCGGGTCTCGCGCCCCCACGCCTGCCACACGCCCGCCCACCGCGACGGTTCGGCGCGCAGGAAACTGGCCGGGTTGCCGGCGCCGACCGCGACGAGCGCCGGCAGCTCGCGCAGGACGCCGGCCAGGAACGCCTCGCCGACCGGCGGCAGCCCGAACGGCCCGGCGCCGCCGCTGAACTGGTCGACTATAGAAAGGTGCAGATGCGCCCCGCTGCCGACGGTGCCGGGCGCGAGCGTCGGGGCGAAGCTGGCCAACCAGCCGTGCAGATGGCTGATTCGCCTGATCGTGTGACGGACCAGCACAACGTCGTCGGCCGCGCCGACCGGGTCGTTGTGCTCGACCGACACCTCCAGCTGGCCGCCCGCGTACTCGGGGTGGAACTGCTCGACGACCACGTCCTGCGCGCGCAGGGTCGCCAGCAGCTCGCGGGCGTAGTCGGCGATCTGCTCCAGCCGGATCGCGCCGTAGGCCGGGCCGTGGAAAACCGGCTCGCCAGACTGGTTCACCAGCGCCCATTCCGTCTCGAACGCCATCCGCAGGTCCAGCCCGCGGGCCGCGGCCGCCGCCATCTGGGCCGTCGCGAACGCCCGCTGGCACCCTTCGAACCGGTCGCCCTCCTGGTGGAACTTGTCGGCCGGCGCCCACGCCCAACCGGTCTGGCCGGCCAGCGGCACGATCCGGGTCAGATCCGGGACCAGCCGGAGATCGCCGTCGGGGCCGCCGAGGAACCGGCCCTGCACCATCACGTCGTCGAAGCAGAACGTCTCGAAGCACGGCGACACCCCGACGCCGACCCGGGCGGCGCCGGCCAGTTTCGGCAGCGGCACCGTCTTCACCCGCGCGATGCCGGCGTTGTCCACGAAGGACAGCGCGACCACCTCGACGTCCTGGGCTCGCAACCGCTCCACGAGTGGATCGACCTCGGGAACATCCGCCGGAATCGTCTCGCTGGTCGCCATGCACGAGTAGTACCCGGACTGCTGCCGCCGCACCAGTCCCCCACGCGACGCCGCAGGTCGTCTGACAGACCAGCGCCCAGGCGGTAGCGTTTGCGGCCGTGACGTGGCCAAGCGGTGGATCGGGCTACGGGGACAACCAGGCCGGTGGGCCGGACTACCCCGGGCCGCAGGGAACTCCCGGATATCAGCAGCAGCAGCCGTACGGCCAGCAGCACAGCTACCCCGGCTACAACTATGGCCAGCAACAACAACAGCAGTACCCCGGCTACCAACAGCCGCAGCAGCAGCCGTACCAGTCCAGCTACGGCGGCTTCGGCATGTACCAGCAGCCGCCCCAGGGCAAGCCGCCGCGCAACCGCCGCACCCTGACGATCGTGTTGGCGCTGGTGGGCGTGCTCGTGCTGGCCGGCATCGCGACCACTGTCGTGCTGCTCACCCGCAACGGCCAGCCGCAGGCCGGCGACCGGACGCAGCAGGCGACCGCGCCGACGACCACGTCCGCGCTCAAGCCGCAGGATCCGCGGGTGCCGGGCTGGCAGGTCGCGGTGTCGAACCGGCGCAACGTCGCCTACGACATTCCGAAGACGCAGTGGACCAGGAAAAGCCCGGACGAGATCGTCAGCCTCGGCCCGTCCGACGGGGACTTCGTCACCGGCACCGGCGCGGCGTCCTACCTGCCGGGTTTCTGCGCCGGCAAGTCCGGCTCGGTGCGGGCCGGCACCGCCGTGACCGCGAGTGACACCGAGGGCCCCGACAAGTCGGCGCCGGACACCGCCCAGCACTGGGCGACCGTGGCCTACAAGTCCTCGGACGCGAGCCAGGCCACGGACGTGAAGCTGGAGCCGTCGCAGCAGATCAAGATCGCCGATGGCAAGGTGAACGCCACCCTGTCGATTGCCGACGTCACCGTGCCGGCGTCGACGGATCCGTGCGTGCCCCGGTCGGCCAAGGTCTACGCGGCTGCCGTGTCCACGTCGGACACCGGCTCGGTGATCCTGGTGCTGTTCGCCGACCAGGACGTGTCGAACGCGCTGTCCGCCGACGACGCCAAGAAGATCATGACAAGCATGCGGCCCGCCGGCTGATCGCCGACGGGCCGCACCGGCCTGAAGATCAGCCGCGGACCAGACCGACCACGTGGGCGACGGCCTCGTCCACCGGCACGTCGCCGCGCTCGCCGGTCACCCGGTCCTTGACCTCGACCACGCCGCTGGCCAGGCCCCGGCCGACCACGACGATGGTCGGGACGCCGATCAGCTCGGCGTCGGCGAACTTCACGCCCGGCGACGCGGTCCGGTCGTCCAGCAGCACCTCGATGCCGGCGGCGGCGAGGTCGGCGGCGAGCTTCTCGGCACCGGCACGCACCGTCTCGTCCTTGCCGGCGATGACCACGTGCACGTCGGCCGGGGCGACGATGCGGGGCCAGGTCAGGCCGCGGTCGTCGAAGTACTGCTCGGCGATCACGGCGACCAGGCGGGACACGCCGATGCCGTAGGAGCCCATGGTGATCCGGATCGGCTTGCTGTCCGGGCCCAGCGCGTCCAGGCCGAACGCGTCCGCGTACTTGCGGCCCAGCTGGAACACGTGGCCGATCTCGATGCCGCGGGCGGCGACCAGGGTGCCCTGGCCGTCGGGCGAGGCGTCGCCCTCGCGCACCTCGGCGACGTCGATCGTGCCGTTGGGCACGAAGTCGCGGCCGGCGACCAGGTCCGTCACGTGCCGGCCGGCCTGGTCCGCGCCGGTGATCCAGCTGGTGCCGGTGACCACGCGGGGGTCGACCAGGTAGCGCACGCCGTTGTCGAGCAGCGCCTTGGGCCCGATGTAGCCCTTGACGAGGAAGGGGTTCGCGGCGAAGTCGGCCTCCTCCAGCAACGCGACCTCGGCCGGCTCCAGCGCCGCCTCCAGGCGCTTCTGGTCCACCTCGCGGTCGCCCGGCACGCCGATGGCCAGCAGCTCCCACTTGTCCTCGCCGGGGCGGCGGGTCTTGAGCAGCACGTTCTTCAGCGTGTCGGCGGCGGTGAACTCACGGCCCAGGCCCGCGTTGTTGAAGAAGTCGACCAGAGTCGCGATGGTCGGCGTGTTGGGCGTGTCGTGGACCTTCGCCTCGGGCTTGCCGTCGATCGGCTGCGCCGGGGGCGCCGTGGTGACGACCGCCTCGACGTTGGCCGCGTAGGTCGACCCGGTGCTGCGGACGAAGGTGTCCTCGCCGGTCTCGGCGACGGCCAGGAACTCCTCGGACGCGGAGCCGCCCATCGCGCCGGAGGTCGCCTTCACCACCACGTACTCGAGGCCCAGGCGGTCGAAGATCCGCACGTAGGCGTCGCGGTGCGCCTGGTAGGACCGGGCCTGGCCCTCGTCGTCCAGGTCGAAGGAGTACGAGTCCTTCATCAGGAACTCGCGGCCGCGCAGGATGCCGGCGCGGGGCCGCGCCTCGTCCCGGTACTTGGTCTGGATCTGGTACAGCGTGACCGGGTAGTCCTTGTAGGAGCTGTACTCGCCCTTCACAGTGAGCGTGAACAGCTCCTCGTGGGTGGGGCCGAGCAGGTAGTCGGCGCCCTTGCGGTCCTTGAGCCGGAAGAGGTTGGGGCCGTACTCGGTCCACCGGTTGGTGGCCTCGTAGGGCTCGCGGGGCAGCAGCGCGGGGAACTGGATCTCCTGCGCGCCGATCGCGTTCATCTCCTCGCGGACGACGGCCTCGATCCGGCGCAGCACGCGCAGCCCCAGCGGCAGCCACGAGTAGCCGCCCGGTGCGACGCGACGGACGTAACCGGCGCGGACCAGCAGCTTGTGGCTGGGCACCTCGGCGTCCGCCGGATCCTCGCGCAGGGTGCGCAGGAACAACGACGACATCCTCGTGATCACGGCTCGAACTCCTCATGCGGGGTCGACGAAAGTACAGAGCGTAGAGAACGCACGGGCAGGGTTTCCACCCGGTTGCCGGGAACGGCCGGTCAGGGCCGTTTCGCCGATTACCTTCTGCGCATGGCACTGAGGATCCGCATGGTCACCATCGACTGCATGGACCCCCGAAACCTGGCCCAGTTCTGGGTCGCCGCGCTCGGCGCCGAGATCATTCACGAGGTCGACGACGGCGCCATGCTGGTGCTGTCCTCCACCGACAACGTGGACCTCGGCCTGCAACAGGTCGACGAGCCCCGTGCCGGCAAGAACAGACTCCACATCGACCTGGGCTCCCCGGACCGGCCGGCCGAGGTGGCGCGGCTGGTGGCGCTCGGCGCGACCCTGGTCGAGGAGTTCAAGTACCCCGGCATGGCGTGGAGCGTGCTGCAGGACCCCGAAGGAAACGAGTTCTGCGTCGGTTCCCGCAACGGATGAACGACCCGGGGAGTTCGCCACTGGGCTGCCGCCGGTCGGCACTCGGCGTTGGCTGCGCCAGCTGCCTGTAGGCGCGACACACCGCTGACGGTGCTGCGGATCGGCACCCGTCACCAGCGGGTGCGGTGCACGATCCAGGTCAGCGCGGCGGCGGCCGCGCGGGACTGGTAGGGCCGCAGCCCGACGCAGCCGGCCGGTTCCGGCAGCCGGCTGGACAGCTCCCACCGGCCGGCCAGCGCGGCGGCGAATCCGGTAATCGCCCAGGCCGGCACCTTCGCGAGCACCGGCCGGCCCAGCACCAGGCGTTCGGCGTCGGCAGGCGGGTGACCGGCCATGATCAGCTGCGGCACCATCGTCACGGTGTCCAGCCAGGCCGCGCCCTTGGACGGATACGACCAGTCGACCAACACCACACGGCCGTCCTCGACACGCCGGATCATGTTGTCCACCCGCAGCTCGTTGTGCAGGAGGGTGTCGCCCTCGGCCCACGGCTGCCACGCCGTCTCCATCGCGGCCAGCGAGTCCAGGTTGGCCTGCGCCCACGGATCCAGGTCACCAACCGCCGCCGACCGCAGCGACGTCCACCCGCACAGCATCGGGGCCAGGTCGTCGAGCACGCTCGGCACGTCGTCGAGCGGGCACGGCGTCAGCGTTCGCGACGCGCTGCCCAGCGCCGACAACACCGCCGCGAGATCCGGCGAACCCGGCCTCAGGTTCGGCTCGCCGCCGTCGACGTCGCTGAGCACCAGGGCTACCCACTGTCCCTCGACGACGTGCAGCAATCTCGGCGACGGCACGTTCTCTGGCAGCCGCGAGACGACCGACGCCTCGGACCGGTAGGCGCCGGCGAGCGGATGGTCGGCGGGCAGCGCCTTGACGAACACGCGGCGGCCGTCGGCCAGCAGCAGGCGGGAGGCGAGACCGAGGGTGAAGCCGCCGGCTTGGCTGAGCGCGCGGACCACCGGGGCGCCGATCTTGTGCTCGATGACCTCGCGCACCCGACCGGGCACATCGGCCCAGGTCGGTCGGGTCTGGCGGGTGCCGTCCACGATGGCCGTCACGCGGGCCGCCCCCATGAGGTCACCTGATCATCTTACGGTGACTGTATCGGGTCACCCGCCCGGTGGACGCCGGGGGTCAGGGCCGCGTCGCGTTGACCTCGTCGAGCACGGCCTGCCACGGGATCGGGTGCCACTCCCCCGATCGGGGCTCCGTCAGCGGCCAGACATCCTCGCCGTCGACGAGGCGAACTCCGGCCGCCTTGAGCGCGGCGATGTGGCCCGGCCACGCCGGGTGGCGGAAATGGGCGGCGTTGACGCAGGGGAAGACCACCACCTCCACGCCGTCGGTGCCGATCGCCTCGGACACCTGGGTCAACGCCTGGTTGTCGCCGAATCCGAGGGCGAGCTTGGCGACCGTGTTCGCGGTGGCCGGCGCGACGACATACGTGTCGACCGGCGGATGCGGCTTCGGCTCACGCGGCAGCCGTGATTCGACGCGCAGCGGAAGTCCGGTGGCTTTCTCGATTTCGTCGACAAGCCCGGCTTCGTGGAACCACCGCCCGGCGGTCGACGTCAGCGTGACGCCCACCCGCCAGCCGGCCTCCAGCGCCGGCCGGACAAGCCCGTCGAACAGGCCCTCAACTCCGCCCGCGCCGGACGCGACCACACCCAGCATCGGAGATCGTTCTGCCACCCGACCAGGCTAGAACCCCAGCCGTGCCGGCTCCTCCCCGACCGCGGTCCACGACGAACACCCACGAGCTGGCTCACCCGAGCCAACCACGATCCGGCCCGAACGCCTGCTCATCCAGGCGCCGGGCCGGACCACGGTTCGGCTAGAACGCGCCGATCCCGTTGGGCGTGCCCACCCCCGTCGGGGCGTCGTAACCGGCCAGGCCGGTGCACAGGTAGTCCCCGCCGCAGTAGCCGTTCGAGCCGCCGACCACGTCGAACAGCTTGTCGGCTTGCGCGTACAGCGAGGAGGCGTCGCCCAGTTGGCTGCCGTTGCCGGCCAGCCCGATGACGCCGGCGATGAACGGCGACGCCGCGCTGGTGCCGCCCACCAGGATCCAGCCGGCCTGAGTGCCCAGCCCGTACGTGTCGTACACGGCCAGACCGGTGTTCGGGTCGGCGACCGCCGCGACGTCCGCGACGGTCCGCATCCCGCAGTTGGCATCGTGCTGCCACACCGGCTTCGAGATCCACGCCGAGCAGCCGCTGCCGGCGCCCGACCAGGCCGTTTCCGTCCAGCCACGGGCGTTGTCGGCCTTGACCAGCGAGGTGCCGCCGACGGCGATCACGTTCGACAGCGACGCCGGGAACGAGGCCGGCTGGAAGCCGTAGTCGCCGCTGGAGGCGAGGATGGCGACGCCCGGATGCTGGTAGTGCCGGGCGTCGACGTCCATGCCGTTGTACTCGTCGGAGCCATAGCTGTTGGAGACCGCGCTCGCGCCGGACGCCGCCGCCGTGTCCTCGGCCGCGCCGAGGTTCGCCGAGGTGGCGCTGTCCGCCTCGACCAGCAGGATGTGGCAGTCAGGGCAGGCCGCCGACACCATGTCCAGGTCGAGGGAGATCTCCACGCCCCAGCCCGAGCTGCCCTCCGGCAGCGGCGAGGCGGCGCCGCGCTGGTTCACCTTCTTGAAGCAGCCGTTCGCCGTCGTGCACGCCGGCAGCCCGAACTGCTGCCGGTAGGCGCCGAGATCGGCCTCCGCGTTCGGATTGTCGTACGCGTCGACGATCGCGATCGTCTGGCCCGCGCCGCCGGTCGACGGCAGCTTGTACGCGCTGCGCAGATCCGCCGGCCCGAACCCGGTCGGTGTCGCGTTCGCGCCGAACGCCTGCGGGGCGCGGTAGACGGCGAAGCAGTGCGCCGTCGCAGTTGTGGAAACCGTCGACGAGCACGCGGCGTGCAACGTCGTATCGGGCGCGGCGACGGCCGTAGCCGGTAACCCGAGCGTCAGCAGCGCGCCGGCGATTAAGGCCGCACGAAATCGGTTCATCGTCACTCCCCTGGTCAGCTCTGGGCGCCCGGCACGGAGAACGCGCTGGTGACGGACTGGGCCAGCGAGTTGCCCGCGACGTCGGTCGCGCTGACCCGCAACGCGACGTCGCCGCCCGTG
>Ga0307511_10000441_pt1 | contig 44459 bp, 56 predicted proteins | sample 13_EM_MG_FD_200266 | JGI IMG/M metagenome (GOLD analysis project Ga0307511, IMG submission 200266) | Populus trichocarpa ectomycorrhiza microbial communities from riparian zone in the Pacific Northwest, United States - 13_EM | ecosystem: Host-associated > Plants > Roots > Unclassified | place... | reverse complement strand
CGATAACTCTCCGCAAGCTGTCCACTCCCCGGTGTCGTTGCCTGAGGGAAGCCCAATGGATGAAATATTTAGAAAGCCCGGAGTCCGATGAATACACATTCTGGGTCAAGAAGGCGAACTCCTCGATTCTGGGGGCATGAATCTCCTTGTACTTGGAAGTGATGTGGATGGCGGTGATGCCGACCAGCTGAAGTTTGGCGATGGATACAAGGCACTTTGTGAGGAAGCGGTCGATGTTGATGGCGATCCAGATGGTTTTGGGCAACATGTGATACCGGAGGTGGACTTCAAGCAGCCAGTCGACCAGCGTCTGGTGCATTTCCAGGGTAAGGTCGGTTTGTCCATCCATGTAGTAGGGGTTGGGAATGAGGCTCTCCTTGAGGTTATTCATGTATTGGAAAATCTCTTCGGAGTATTCTGACACCATCATGGTGTCATGCATATCAGGTTCGTCCTCAAACACATCCCTGATGGCCTGAATCTGACGGCGGTATCGTTCAGCACCCTTGTGGTCATCGTAGTGTTAGTATTCGTCCTCAATCATCATCTCGACCTCTCGAATGGCGTTCATGACTCTTGCGGATCTTCCTGGACGACCACCTCGATGTCCACGCTCTGTTCGTCGTCATCTTCGACGACTGGAGGAGCGAGGTTGGTGACTTGTGACACGCTGTGTGCAACGCGGATTGACGAGGGGCGGGAAGGAATAGGTTGGATGGATTGTGACGAAATAGGTTGTGAGGCTGGTGGAACTCACTGGGGATAGTTGTCGTGGTGGTTGGTACAGAACGGCGCTTGACAATGTCCACCGACTCCTCCTTCTCGGTCATTGTGAGCGACCATGGCACGCCTGTTCCGGAACCTTCAGGGGCTTTCTCACTCCCCATTCTCCTCAGGTGCGTAGCGACTGGGTCGTGTTCTTGCTCTCTTTTTTGATAACACCTCCTTCAGTATGGCAGATACAAAAGTGAACGGATACCGTCACAGGCCGAGTTCGTTCATCCCCGTCGCGATGCCTCTCGAACCTAATATCCGCATCCTCTCTGTCAAAGGGTTCACCATTTTCACCCCCGACAAGTTGCCTCTCCTTGCCGAGTCGCCACAATTTTCAGTCCAAACAGTCAACCAAATCACACTTGCCAACCAACATCCCTTGGCCATCCCTATCCTCCAGTTCAACGGCACTTTCCCCTTTGTCGATGCAGTCGTATTTCCCTCGCCCAAATACCTCCGGTTCCGCTGAAGTTAGTTCTGCGGACGTTGTCACATTCAATCGTCGTCCATCCACTTCTTCGTCACATCCAAGCTCGCCAGACCGCCTTCCTCTCCAACAGATCCAGTGGAGCAGACCTTCGTGATGGGCAGGAGTAGCACCAACCGACAGCCAGGATCGAAGCTGGGAATGAACACATTTTCAAGAACTTCAACTCTTCATAACCCACCCCCTTCAAGGCCAACATTGCGACAACTCTCCACTCCGAATGGGCCACGGGACTCCGAAACCGTTTCACCCTCTTCTCGAGCCCCGTCTTCCACGGGTACCACCAGTTGGAGACGATTCGCCCCACAGCCGAGTTTGAACAGCGCGCGACCAAGCTTCGAGTAACTTGAACGATTCAAACGGCCCAGCCCCAGTTATTGACCCAGGGCAGGGTTAGGAATCGAAACAGGAGCATGAGCGAGAGCACTGGTTCACCAGAACTGGCTTGACAACTCAGCGGTCAACCAAATTCTGGGAGCTTGCATCGGCGGGCGATCGACTTTACAGGACCTAGGACAATGAGGTTGTTTCGTGGAGCCGGGCTACTCTCCAACGCCAGAGACCATGACCGCGAGTGTGATCGAGATGAAGAAGGTGCTTCGAGGCAGACGAGTCTGGTGTACTCACGATCGTCGATGGACCGAAAACGAGTGGAAGGCTATCACCGCCCAATGGCACCATCGCGAACTGGATACTCCGAGGTCTCAGCCACGAGCTCGACGTGGGGAAGGACACGTGCTATGCCGAGCGCGGTTTCTAAGAGCGTTGGGACTCCCTTCCTCTATTCATCCTCCACTGCGCCAACTTCTGTGACACCCCCCTTATCCTTACCCGTCCCCTCCGCTCTCCAACAACAGAGAGAAGACGCAGCCGCGTACCGAATGCTGAGGGGGAAACACCAGATGGAGACTGAAGCATTGCTTTCAGTTCTTTCTGGCTCGCAGAACCTGCACAAGGTACTTAGGGAGGAAAATGTCAGGCAAGAGAGGAAGATGCGCAACTGCTGGAGAGGTTGGCGGTATTGGGGGAAACAGTGGAGGTGATGCGTCGTGGGTGGGAAAGGGAACGTGAGCGGGAGAGGTTGACGACTCCAGGCCGCGTTCAGGAAATCACTCGGTGTATGGATCTCTATCCAGATTGCACATGAGTGGGTTCGCGAGTTTGGAACACGTAGGGATGGGTAAAACCCTGTTCTCGCTCGAAGGGGTCCACAAGCGCACAGTCTCCCATCCTCACACCTCCTACCTCCCATACAGGGACAAGTTCGTGTCCAACGCCTTCCCCTTCAAAGGAAGGTCGAGGGCTGGGTCAGGATTGGGAACTGGTTCAATGTTAGGGTCGGAGTTGGACCTGATTTCACCGGAATCATCACCTGGTGGAATGGTTCGACATCGGAGGATCTCCCCAGATCACTGTGAGACGTTTGTGGACAACAATCCTATTCTCCCCATCTCGCATATGTGGGATGGCTCTGGCCATGGAGACCATGCACATACTATCGCAAACGGGGTCGGGCTGGGATGCCAACACCCTAGTCGGAGGTTTGAGGTTGGGATGGAGAGGGCCAAAACGAAGGGTGTGAGCGGGTTTGGAGTTGGAGGGAGGCGAGCAGTTTCTGATACACTCAGTCAGATCCAACCGGAACCCTCTTCCTGTCCTCACTTGTTACAACTCTTTACCATTATACGCAGATGCGGTCCCGGGTTTGCCACTTACCGGCCCTACAACTTATAAGTAGGGCAGTTGACCGTTGATAGCAAATGCACTTGTACGAAAACTGTGAGAACAGTTGGTGTCGTGATATTCAGAGGCTTGACATTCATTTTTCAACAGTCGAGGGCCAGCGACTGAGAGTCAATGTTTGTGTTTGAGGATAAGCCAAGAGTCAACACTCACATTCAAGGTCAACCAAAAGTCGACAGTTCCACTCAAAGACCAACTGTCGCTCCTGAGGGTGGACAGCTGCAACAGATCTTCGTGTGTTAACTGCGACTCTTGAGAATTGTTGATAGGTTCACGCAATGTTCAAACGTTCGGGGTGACAGTGGATGAAAGTTTCAACAATAGTCGTCATCACCAACTGTTGCCAAAAAACTTTGGAAATTTGGGGTGAATCATGCCGTTTTGGCGAGAATTATTTATTGGACAAATGTACAGCATGGCAATCGTGCGTTGATTCAAAATGTGTTGACTTGTAAAAAAAAGTGAGCAATGGGAAGTTGGATTCATTCACAAGGCTGGGGATGAGTGCCCAGAGGGTTTACCAAGCTTGGACAGATGGGTCCTGAAATAGACATCAATGTGCAGAGAATGCAAATAAAGGCAAGAGGACATACCTAATGTGCCCATGCAACACAGTGTAATTTGTATAATTGCTTGTGCAACCCCCACACCCCTCATCAATCTCCTTCTGCAGGATGGTTTGGTAATCACTCTCATGTTTGGTGAGTATTGAATGGAATCTTTCGGGAAATGTTTTGGGGATGTTCTGGTAAGTTTCGGTCAAAAATCCAGAAAACAGTTCCTGGGTTGAAAGTTGGGGTGAGTTGCCCAGGAATGATGAAATACAGACTTGAACTGACATTACTTGTCCTCCGCTGTCCTAGCCAAGTCTTATACCCCTCAAATACCTCCAAAAGGCCCTTGGTAGAATAAAGGGCGTTTGGGGGTGGTTGCATGGGGGCTGGGGGTGGTTGTGTGGGGACTGAGGGTGGTTGTGTGGGGACTGAGGGTGGTTGTGTGGGGGCAGCTGGGTTTCTGATGGGCTGGGTCTAGGTTTGTAGGGACCTCTTAGCATTAACTCTAAATCCTTTACCATGGCACTCACTTGGTTCTCAGGCTCAGAGAGAGTAAGCAAGGCCATTTCAGCAGTAACTCTAGCAGCACCAGTATTGGTGGGGCTGAGAGTTTGTGAGATGCTATGTGGTACCATACTTCTATAGAAATAGTCTAAATCAGAGTCAGGGGGGGGGGTGGAGAAAACAAAGTACTCACATATTCATAGGTTGTGTTCTGTAGATGGCTATGTAGCCATCTGCATCCACAGAGGAGTCAGGATCTTCAACCCATTTCACCCTAAAATATATCTTTTGTTGAGGGGAGAGATGCTGAGACTCATTGTCCACTGTTGAGGTAACTTCCCAATTCCTTGAGCCCTCCTTCCTGCATAGACTGAGTTCACCAGTTGCTGTTGGGAGTGTGAATGAGATAGGTTGTTCAGGGTGGGAGAATCCCTCAGCCAGTGCTAATATCTGGGCCAGCTTGATCTGGAATTCTGATCCATTGGTGAGAACATAAAATGTCTCATATGATTGCATTGCTTCAACTGTGGCCGCCTTGCTGAGGAAAAGTGCTGCCTGGAGCCTTTTTCTGGGTTGTGTCAATCATCCCTGATACTTGACACATAGGAGGATTGACTCACATGTGGAGACCCTTTAGGATCCTGGGAAGCCCTTTGGCTACTTCATTCCTGGTGGTTGTTGGCCTTGGTGCGTCAGCAGCCTGAATGCTGTGGGACAATCAATGAATCTAAATTTTGGTGCGGGGCCAGTCCAAACACTCACAATACACCTAACTCATCCAACAGTGTGCCTCCTCCACCACACTTCCTAAGGACATTGTAGATATCCTTGAGACCTTGTGGAACGTCAAAGTCAATTCTGTGCTGGGTAGGGTTGGGGGTGTCATTTGGTTGTGGATCGTGGCTGGGTTGTGGGCACCATACCTGTGTGGTACTGACTCCATCCATGACATGGGGTGTGGTCAAGATTCCAAATGGTGGAGGGTGGAATATGTTGGCACGATCGCGCGCCTGATAATGTGGAACTGACTCGATCAGTAAAACCAGGCAGACTTGCTCTGTAACTACTTTTTTCAATCTTTTTCAACTTTTTCACTTCCTCTTAAATCCTGGTTTACTGGGTGACTATCTGTACCATTACGTTGTGTACACAAGCATCTAGACAAATATTTGTTGACCTTTAAGGAAGGCAGAGAGACCCCGACCACTCCGTTGGGTCATCGGACAATGTTTCCAGAAGGGTACACAACGGTGGTTGCGTCCCCAATAACATGCTGAGGACGGGCGCTTCGAGACACCGACTTGCACGAGCGAAGCTCCCTCGGCTAACGAGGATGCGCTGACTGGCGATGACCCTTGTCAGTTCGCTGACACGGAAAACATGGGGCGGGTGTTATCGTGCATCATGGATCGTGGTTGTTCACAGTAAACCACACCACGGGGACATCAATTCACCAGGTTTTGTACAATCCCTGGCATGACCGGCGGATTACGGCCGCTTCAAACCCCGAGGTACACATGGGTGGAAGCGTAACAGGACCACTAAGTCCATCCTTGTAGAATCCAAGGTGGTATAATATTATCTGCGAGGAATAAAATCTAGGTCTAGTGAGATATGCAACCAACGGATTCCCAGAAATCCAACCACTTCTGCACATCGTCAGGACCGATGTCACTTAGATTTTCCGGGGCCAAGACCGCGGTCTCTGACATCGCAATGGTCAAGTCATACCGGGCAATGCCTCCAGCGTCCCGATGATCATCTTCCACTCTCGCGGCCTTGTAGAACCCGAGCAAACGCAGAGCCGCGTTCTCATTTCCGAACGTGGATGACTCTGCTTTCTCGAGTCGATCAAGCCATTCTGCCCACGGTACCAACGGAACATCGAACTTCCGCGCGATGTGTCCCATCACCATGTTCCAGGGAGTCGGACGCGGGTGTGATATGTGCAGGTACTCTTTCGTGGATGACCGTAAATCCACAATCGCAGCAGCTGCGGTCTCAGCCGGAAGTAAATGAATGCCCTAAACGCAGACGCGGTCAGTTCCGCTCATGAGTATGTTCGGTGGCTTGCTCACTCGACCTGATGATGGAAGACAACCGGTGATTGTCATCGATTGAATTATCGACGGGATCCACTCTGATGGCTTCCAGTAGCCGTTTACACACCCCGAAACCTGTCCGATACGGACGATTACTGGTTGTAAGCTGGTCTCCGCTCTCGAGATTGCGAGGATCTCCTCGCAGATCCATTTGGATTCACCGTAGCCGGTACCGAGCGCCATTTCGACCTCGGCCGCTACCTCTGGCGCTGGCGCTGGCCCGGGATGATCTGTGGGAATAAGCAACGAGTTAAACTTGGATGAGAGCAACGGGTAATACGTACTGTGTACGACAGCAGGGGAACTGGGAAATAGGAAGTGGGGCGGTGGCGAAAGGGAGGAAGAGAGGGCCAAATCGATGAGGTTACGGACGCCCTTGATATCATCCTCAAAGGCAGCAAGTCCCATGTTAAAATCAATTCTCCACCCTTTGACGCTCGTAAGCACAGCGTGTACAAAGTGGATCACGAAACCTACCAATATGAATCACGTGAGTAACGGATGCTCGAAGTCCCTCGTACAACTCATCGGCCAAACCGAGCTTCGGTTGAGAAATTGTTCCCTCGAGAAAGATGACCTTGGGAGAATCAACGATCGATGGGTCTAAGCCACGGTTCTTCAACGCGATTCGCTGCCTGGCGTCCGAGGATGTTGAACGTTCCCTGTTAAAAGCGTACACCTTTCCGACCTTAGGGTCGGCAACGAGTTGAGCGAGCACGTTGCTCCCGATGGTCCCAGTAGTACCAGTGACGAGCACGACATCGTGCAAAGGAAGGGGATCAGTTCCAGTATGAGGGGCGAATTCCTTCGAATACTGTGCCATCATCTCGAGGACATCATCGATGGGCGATCGTTTGAGGACGGAATCTTCTCCAATCGATTGCTCCTTGATTCGCTCCTCGAGGTGTTTCCAGCTAAGGCCTCCCAACAGCTGCATCTGAGAGACACTAGCATATGGTCTGACTACCTGTGAGATCCTAGTAGCACCCAGAGAATCCAACCCATAAGCACTGAACGGCTGCTCCGGGGAGAAGTCTGCCATGGAAATGTCAAGCAGATCGACAACCTGCTTCAATAACTCCGAGTGATCGTGACTGTTCGTTTCGCCGCCGTAGCGTGTTCGTCCAAGGGGATCCGAGGGTTCTTGCGAATGGAGATGAGCGCACGATGAGGAGAGACCCATGTCCCTCTCGACCGCGTCCCATCGCGAGTACGGAACGTAGAACGAGCACTTCGTTCCTGCGGCAAGGTGTCTAAGACCATCCTTGATACACGCAAGAAGCACTGAAAGGTACGATTATTAGCGCGTCCCTTTCGACCCACGCGGTTCGCTTACTATCTGGTGTGATACTCCAACTGTCCAGGCGAGAGTGCTCCGTGTCTCCTGCAGACCTGGCCAAGTATCCAACGCCAGAAATTCCAGGGATCATGATGGAGAATGCGTTTGGGTATTTAGAGAGTTCCCCATCAAGAAGCACGTTAGCAGTGGCATAATTTGACTGGCCGATGTTTCCGGTAACGGCCATCATGGACGAAAACGACATGAAGAAATCCAACGATGCGAGGTCAAAGGCGGCGGCGAATGCTCGGAACGCCATAAGCTTCGATTGAGCAATCTTGTAGAAAGTGTCCTGGGTTTGGGCCATAAACAATCCATCAATGAGGTGGAGAATCATCAGGAAACATCCGCCGATCGGGGAGGTGACCGTCCGGGCGAAGGAACGCATCGATTCAACATCGGAGGCGTTGAAGGCTTCGACCCGGAAGACGAGATCGCTCCTCTTCTTGAGGTACTTGAACTTCTGTTTCGTTGAAACGGATTTAGTCGCGTCCAAAAAGGCGGCACCTCTTCTTGATGTAAGAATGATGTGCCTTGCGCCATTCTAGACAAAGCCGGTCAGGCCGCGATAAAACGGTCGGAAGGGCATAAATTTTACCTGATACATCCACAACGCTGTGAAGACACCCAGATCACTAGCACCACCAAGTAAGACGTACGCCTTGCCCGATTTGAATATTGGAAGTTCAGCGGATATTGGTGTCGAGGTGGCCAGGATATCCTCAGGAGTGATGACCTCGGCGTGATTTTGAGTGGTGGGAGAGTAATAGCGTAGTCCAGCCGCAAAGAGTTGGTCGAGTCGATCTGCTTCGTGAAGCACGGTGTCCCAGGCAAGGACGCGACCACCCTCGTTCAACCATGAGGAGAACTCCGGATGTGCAGAGCTCGCGACGGAGTCCAGGACGATCAAATCAAATCCATCATCCTGGGATGGCGTTCCAACTTCTACACCACCGAGGAGGTTGGACCGTTCGAGGATATGGGGCGCGGCTGCGATTGCTTTCGGTTCCGGGATCAACACCCGAAGCTTCCTCGTGATCCTAGTGTGACGACGGTCGAGCAAAAGTCCAGCGACCAGGATCGAAAGGAGGTCTCCCGCAAGGCTCGGGTTCGCAACCTCCACGGGAATTTGCACGAGATAGCGACCTTCGCTGATGAATCGGTTGGTGAGCTCGCTGGCGTCTGATATACCAGCAACCAAAGACCCAACGGGTAAGTTTTTGTAACTGCTTTCGATAATCATGCCCACCAGACCACGCAAAGGTGAAAGTTCTTGGGACCAAGCAGACGGCTCTACAACAACTTCCTCGTCAGCAACGCACACCATCGGAGTGGGTTTGATGGTCGCCTTATCGCTAACCCAAGGAGCGGAAGGGTCGAAGGGAGTCGCGGTAACAGGTGGGGGACGAGGGACGGCTTTTGGAACCATAGGAATTCCCTCCGAGGTGAAGTGTACCACGGTGTCGAGGTCGAGCAGTCCGTTGTATCGTAAAATAGTGTCGATCCGGTTCTGTGTCTTGTAACCTTGAGGGAAAATACCAACGTGAATGGTCCAACCCGGAAACTCCTTCACGAGGCTGTACGCAAGCCCCGATCCAGCATCCCCGTCAATCCCTTCCGTCGCGAGTATCCACAACGGTATAGAAGCGTTGGCGTCCGGGCTGGAGAAGACCTGTTGTAAGTTCGCTTCATCACCGTAGCTGTACGAGAAGAAGTGTGGCTTGGCGTTCGAGGAGATGGGAGTGGTTATCGGAACGTCGTGCGGCTTCTGCGCGACGAACGTGAAATCCAGGTTCGTGAGGACTGGGTCGAAAATGGTCTGAACATCGGTAAAGCCCGCTTTTTCGAGGGTGGAAACCCAACTCCCAGGTGTCAAAGCACAGTGCTCCCGACCGTCAGCGCTACCGAACCACTCCGCAAAGGATCCAAAAACCATATCATGCCAAAGTGAACCGGGGGTCTGTTTCCACGCAGAAGCGTCGAGTTCACAAACGAGTAAACACCCTCCAGGAACCAACAACCGACGAAGTGATTTCAAGGTGAAAGCCAGATCAGGTGCTGCATGAACGACATAGAATGCGGTGATGATGTCGAAGCTCTGTGGATAAATTCCTTGCTCTTCCGGCGGTTTGGAGATATCGTAAGCGCATGCGGAGACGTGGGGATATGCGCAGGAACGCGCGGCGGTATTGGCGAGAGCGATCGAAACGTCGCTCACAACGTATTGGCCGATAAGTTCGTCACTTCTGCTCAGAACCTTTGTAAGGTTCCTTGTCAAAGAGCCGGTACCTTTGGAGCGACGTCAAAAGGGATTGGAAAGGGCAAACCCCAACATATCTCACCTGCACCAATCTCAAGTATTTTCAGGGCACGCTTCCCGCGGCTGGCGAAGTTATTGAGGACCTGGTCGAACGTTTGCATAAGGTGTTCAAGCGGGCGGCCGGCGAACCCTTGCCGGGTATAGAAGTGCGTCATGATATCGTCCGAGAACAGGGCTTCGATGGCAGCCTGTATGCTCGTGAGTTTAGGGTTCAAGGTAAGGAAGGCATTCTCGTACTGCAGGGGAGAAGTAGATATCTTCGTGTACTTCCTGGAGTCTCTGGGTGATCTCGAAGTGACACGGAGATGACTCCTTCAACTCTGGGACCTTTTCTGGGGGTGGCGCCGGTGGGAGGACCCGTCCAATGGCTTCTTGAGCGAACTCGAAGTATCTCAGACGATGGATCTAGCACGATGATTAGGCGCCTCATCCCTCGAGAGGTCATAGCTATATAGTACCTCTTCTCCAATGACCGGACCCTTCGCAAGAGAATCCCGGATGACTTCTTGGGCGATATGATCGAGGTAATTGTACACCTCGTCCTGGATCTCACGACCGGTGAAGTCTGCAGCAGGGAGCCTAGGCAGCGGTCCCTCAACGCTGATAGGCTGTAAAACGATATCGTAACGAATCTTGACCTCTGGTGGAGATGCCCCCGACACTTCCTTGAGTTGCAGTCCAACTATCGAACAAAGCTCCGATCCGGTGGCATCGTAAACATCGATGTTGTAAGTCCTAGATTCTGTTTATCGCCTGTGAGTCACCGTTCACAGCACAGATCCGGCAGATGAAACAAACCAGGGGCCCAATCAACCAACTTAAAGTGAGAATAGATCGACCCTTCCGTTGGCGGAGACTTGTGATACGTGAAGCGCTTCAACCGACGTGGGAGAAAGAGGGAATCCTGGCTCGCCGGCTGCGCTATCGTGGGATACAACGCGAAGTGCAAACACGAGTCCAAGATCACAGGATGGAAGACGTAGTTCGAGCTGTGGCTGGCGTGAGGTGCTGGCCAAAGGCATTGTGCGCGGATAAAGCTCACATGTGCGAAAGCTCTGGATCGACTTTGCATTCGATCTCCGCGATCACCTCCTCCCAACCGCCCGCTAACGCCGTCACCCTCTGGAAGACCGGGCCAAACCCGGTGAGAGGGGGGGACGAGTACAAGCCTGTACAGTGTCAGCGCAGCTGCATGGCTACATCAAGTAACGCAAAAAGTACACACCATCCAAGCCAATCGGAGTGAGCCTGTTCTTGATCTCCTCCAGGCGGACCGTCCGTGGTGGCGCCCCTGTGGTCGAGCTCCATTTCCCGCTAGCATGCACCCTGTTGTTCTGAAAACATAACAAACCATTAGTTCGTTGTCCACATATGTTTAGGAGACGCCTATCAGCATACATTTGACTGAACTGAGGACAACGTCCAGTCAGTTTCCGTCCGTTGGACATAGACATCAACTGGGGTCTCCGATGTCAATGAAAGAACAGCCCTGAAGTCCACATCCCACATCGTACGCGCACCCACTTGCAGGACCTAAGTGGTGTCCGGATGTCAGCAACCTACGAATTGCGCAGGGACCATGGGCCGTTTCCACTCACCATGTCCAAGAACCCTGCGCCTGGCATAATCGGCTCACCATTAATCATGTGTTGAGCAAGGTCTGGATGAGTCTTGGCATTGATTTGGAGGTGAAGGCTGGATCCATCCCGAGGACCCCCAGATCGCGACCTTGGGCCTTCGATTCGCATTGGGAAATAACGCTCCGTGAACGGGTACGGAATGTTGTAAAGAGGGTCCCGAGATGATCTCCCATACAGACTTGTCAGGTCGATCTGGTTGACTCCAAGGACGATGAGGTCTCCAATTGCGCGAGTAAACGCAAGTACCTCAGCGTCTGTGTCCGGTGGGGTCTTCGGACGACGCATAGGGCACAGCACACGATCGTGGCTAACCGAAGAGGCGAGGTACGAGGAGAGAGCCGGATGAGGTGAGATCTCGACGAACACGGCGTCCGGGATGTCATCCAGAACCGACGTAGTACCTTGGTGGAAATGGACAGGATTACGGAGGTTGTCCCAGAAATATTCCGGGGTAAATCTCTTGGTGATGCGAGGTTGCCCGGCCACCGTCGAATACGTTCTGACGACCGGACGGTGTGGCCCACCGTGCCGCGAGAAAACTGCTGTGACGTCCTCCAGATACTGCTTCCGACATGGGTCCATTAGAGGGGAATGAGAAGGCACCAGTGACTGGACTCTACGCGCAAATATGCCGTCCTTTTTCGCCGCATCTACCAGGTGATCGAGCAGGGCGCCATCTCCCGAGACGAGAACTGCATCGGGGGAGTTGATTGCGCCAATTTCCAAAACGCCACCTCTCTTGCTTTTCGCCTGCTGGATGAGACCGATCGCAGCGTTGAGACCACAGCCAAGAGCAGCCATCCCGTTTTCCGCAGACTCGAGCGACTTCATACTGCGAGCACGCGCGATCGCGAGTTCCAGAGCCATGGTTTTACTGCCTGCTCCTGAAGCATAAACCAATGCCGTCTCACCCGCAGAGTGACCGATCAGAGCGTGAGGTTTTACTCCGAGGCTGACAAGAAGGTCGTACAAGGCAATCTGGATGATAGCCATGGCAGGGAGTGTGATTTCGGCCGACCAGATACCTTCAGGGATTTTGGAGGCCGAGTCGCGGAAGAGACCAGTGGATTCCACCAGCGATACGCCGACCAAGGATTGATAAATTGCGTCCATTTCAAGAACCACCTGCCTAAAGACATGGTATGCGTGGAAGAGCCGTTTGCCCATAAAAATATGTTGGGGGCCTTGACCGGTGAAAACGAAAACCACGGGGGGAGGAGTGGATGGGACCATAACGGGTGCCGCGACTTTGGGTGCATGATCCGAGTGAGGCGAGAAGAGGAAATATGTCCTCCATGGATTTTGACGAGCTCGTCGTGAGTGAGCGGCAGCTTGAGAGAGCGCGGCCGGTGACGCGTCGCCCATCAAGAGGGAGATGAGGGAGTCGCTGAGCGACTGAACGGACCTAGGAGTGAGAGCACCGACGGGGAATAATATCGGCACGTCAGACACCAGGTGTACGTTGGGGCCGGGAACCTCTGGAGCGCTTTCAACAACGACATGGCCATTCGATCCGCCGATGCCAGACGACGCCAGAGATATTAACGATCGACCAAAATCTGATCGACAACCGAGTGGAATCGGCTCAATAGGAACGTGTAAGCGATGTTGATCCCAGAGGATTTTCGGATTCCTCGTTGTGAGGTGAGCGTTTGGTGGGATAAGCTTGTGCTCTAGTATCAAGCACACCTTAGCTAGCGAGGCCAGGAACGCTGTTGACTCTAAATGTCTGACGAAACAGCGATCGTGAGGGCCTGAGATATGGGGAGGAAAGCCAAGTTAGCACTTACCCAACGTTTCCCTTGACACTCCCGATGAGTATCCGGTCGTCCCGAGCGAAAATCTCCCCAGCCATGTTAGCTTCAATGGGATCTCCAACCGCCGTACCTAGACTCCGATGTCAGCACAGAAACCAGTCATAAAATATAGGACACAACCCGTGGCATGCAGCTCTACAAAGTCAACCTCCGAGGGTGATCTCCCAGCTTTGGCAAACGCCTCGACGATACACTCCTTCTGGGCGCTCCACGATGGGGCGTGTAAGTTTGACAGGTTCCCATTGGAGTTAATTGAGCTCCCAAGAATCTACGGGGTGCGATCAACGCGCGTAATTGTGACGTGAGTGGACGGCTAACTTGCCACGGTGTAGATGTGGTCGTTATTGGCAATGGCCTTGTCCACCGGTTTTAGCACAACCACGACGGCACCCTCGCCTTTGACGAACCTGTCAAAGGGTGAGAGGAGGGACAAACAAGTACGTCCCAGCTTACCCGTTCGCATGTGCATCGAAAGGTTTGCAAATGTCGTCCGGGGAAAGAATTCCTGCATCTGAATAGAAATCCCAATCAAAAAGACTTGAATGACAATCAGCATACGTTAACACCTGTCGATGATGTAAACAGACTTGGTGTTCAGCTGACAACCACCAACTAAAGCAGCTTCGCACTCCCCCGCATTTATCGCGCCTAGGGCGAGGTGGAAGGCAGTCAGGGAGGAACTGCAGGCCGTATCCAAATAGAGCGAGGGACCGTTGAGGCCCAAGACGTATGAAACCCGATTGGCTAGCGTGTTTGCGGGCGTCGCGACGGTCCGCTCTCTCGCCGTTTCCTAAAGAAACAAACGTAAGGAATGATAAGGTGACGTGACAGCTGACAACTGACTGGCGTCCAAGACTCGGAACTCGTGCCGCACATGAAAGAGCCTATTTTTTTCCCCCGGTAATCGATGCCCGCGTCTTGCATAGCGAGGAAGGACAACTCGACAAGTTTGCGAGTCGCCATAACCAGTGATCTACCATCCTTGTTTCCGATACCGAACTCTATGTTGTCGAATCTATTGATGTGTTTGAGGAAGGTGCCTCTTGTTGATGGGACGGGTCTGTATGAAAGATTAGCGTCAGAGTCGTGGGAAAACAGGTTGAACATACGATATGCCACCCAGCCTCGCCGCCGGCAACGATTCGTATGCATCATGTTGATTTAAAAGAAAGTTCCAATAAGTGTTGTAGTCCAGGTTGTCTTGAAGATGAGTGCCGCTGGGTAACTGGGTGGCGATGCCGACCTTTGAGAAGGGGGTCAGAAGGCAATGAAACGAGAAGAACGGTGAGAAGGAGACGTACGACGGCAATGGCATCCGCGGAGTGAAGGGGTGGAGTAGGAGATATTCGCATTACTGGGGAAGGAAGGGGGGAGGGTGGCGGAAGGAGACGCTCCAGTTCAGGGACGGGGAGGCACGGAATTATTGGCGTTCCTGTGGGCGGAAATGGTCAATGAGAGTGGGTATGGTTGGGAGGGGGGTATATGGGAATGGGTGAAGAGAGGGAGGTGGGTTGAGACACGTGGGTACCTCGGACTGTTTTCTCTGAAGCAAAGAGACGGGCTTCATTTCACACTTGCCTGTGCGCTTTGACCTCACGCGACCGGTAGATTGGCATATCACTCGATGGCGCAGATCATAAGCACATCCACTAGTACTTTCCTAACCTTCCGAATAGATCACCGCCGGGAGTACCTTTTAGAATTCCTCCAAAATATCCCTGTTCTCGGTTGGTGTTCGCTTTGTTTCGGCCTTTCCGGCAAGTTTTACCGCAGCTTAGCGTAGTTTGGTATCGCGTAGTCCCCTCACTCTCAGGGCGAACAGTTTGGACACCATGCTTGGTGATTGCCTGCGTTGGTGTAATCAAACCCATCCCGCGGCACGTCACCTGGGTTAACCCTCTATGGCGGAGCGACGTCACTCGCTTCCCATTCCGGTTTTTCATCACAAACTTCCGCGTTACCTCCGAGGCGTCTATTATCCCGCCGGTCCCACGCAACGGTACGACGGACCTGACCCTGTGGACGCTAGGGCTTCGGTTCCTCATATACACCCTCCTTTGTCCTCTAATATCACCTTCTTCGCAAATGAATCCCCTCACACCAGCTTCGGTTCCTCAACGAACGTCTTTTTTAACTCTGGCTCACAACTCTTCGTGCACACCAATTCTATCGCCTTACCGATGACGGCCACCCCCCTCGGATTCCCGATGACATTCGACGGAGGCACAGATTACCAGCCCCACTCATCACTTCAATCCCACTTCTGATGGTTTTCTCCGGGTGAGGAAACACGAACACGTGGTCCCTAAATAAACCACGCCGCTTATTCCTGGGTTCCCGATTAACCCTGTTTGCCAAACCGGAGAGGTAGGTCGTCACAAAGATCCGTGTATGTTTGTACGACACCTAATTTTTGGCGTTCCGCGTCCACGTTCCCCGTCAATGGCATCAACATCCGGCTGTAATTCAACGGCTCGGAGGCCTCGCGGACAACCATTACTTTTTCCACCATCACCAAGAGCCCTCTCCACCTCCAGGCCTTGGTAAATCCACTGCAGAATTCCTCCACGCCTTACTGGGGAACCGGATCGAGATCACCCTTACTTCGCACTGCAGTTGTTGGGTGCTTGTACGGACCCCTTCTACCACGATCGGTATGATTCGATAGACAGTTGCAATCCGATAGCTCGTCCTTGAGGAACGCGCAGGGTATGCGATTGCGTGCGGGGACACTCCACCACCCGTCGATTTGGGAAATCAAGGCAGGGCACAAACCTTGTACCCCGCCCATCCTAGCCAACTCTTTCTGCATTGTTCCACGAGACTAGGTGGTCAAGAGTGTGCGAAGAGCTAGGTCGGCCGTCAATCGATCCACAAAGTGGCCATTGGAGAGCCTCGAGTGAGGCCGTGTCGATTGTACTCTGCAAACGAGTCCGCAATATACAGGACGCTCTTGTGGCGTGGGCTTTACCGGTTACTTACCCCCAAAGTGAACGCATCCGCTCCGAAGGGACGCGCTCCCTGCCGACAAGCCGCGCCTAGCCGCCGGCCCGATGAGACTGTTTCATCTGCGGAGCGTGGTGATTGTCTCTGTTCCCCACCCTCCCTGCGTCGACAATTCTCGAGTATCTCACCCCCCCCACACACACACACGATTTCCCTTGAGGGGATCCTGAACCGTGTAGTGAGAGACCATCTCCCACTTCGATTACGTTGAGCCCGGTTCATGGGTACATCCGGGTTCATTTCCATCCGCCGCTCGGTGCGGGGTCCATGTGCAAACAAGAAACGCTCCGTTCTTCTTTCTTTCAAACACGAGACATCCGAATTGAATCGACTGTACTTACAGCGGTTCTCGGCATCAGAATGTGTAGCGATGTCTCGGTAGCAGGCTGAACCCCTCTACCCCCCCCCTGGTAGTTCAAACTCAAGCATGGCGTTTCGAGGAAGCACGGACGAGTGCACTGCTACACGTGAACGAACTCTACCCCAAGTCGAGCGGAGGCGGGGGAGGGCTCAAACTGGGAGGTCGGGTCAACAACATCCAGTCTTACCATGCGGGACGAAAGAATCGTTCACGGTAATGAGGTAAAGGAAAAAGCGTGGTGAACGAGTTGACCGGGACACAATAACAAGAGCGGGGAACAGGAGGGGACAGGGTAAAGGAAGTTCGCGGTATCGCGGTCTCGGCTCAAGCTAAGCGATCGATCGCACTGAGGAAGAAAAGAAATCGAGAGAAGATTTTTTGAGGAATGCCCGTTTTAATCGGCCCTTCGTCAACTTCTTTCTTCTCCTGATCTTGTTCTCGTTGGTCAGTCGGCTGTTGGAGATCGCCGATTCGGTGTTTTGCTATCCCACATGTCCCCAATCGAACCGCTGGCAAGACTGGAAGCCGAGGTGATGGCCACAGGTCTCCTCCGCACACATAATGACCGTACCGAGGGACTTGGCTCCTTATCCTCTCCGCGCCTCGCCCGAAACTTGACGCCACCATGATAAGCCTTGGCGCTGCAAAACTTCTGGGGATTGTCCTCGAATCGCTTGGATATGGTGAGTACCCAGCCTCCATTCTCGATCTCTGCGCCAGCCCTTACCATCTCCGTAATGCCCCACGACAGGCGTATTCTTTGCGATGTTTGTGTACAATATGTACCTGCAGATCCGCAACCTCTCGGACCGGAACGCAAGGAGTCCCAACGTACTCCTGCTTGCCACCTCCACCCTACTATTCATGATGATCACCTCTGTGAGTTACATATCTTCCGAACGCACACCGCTCGGAATCGGTTTTTCATGCCTTTGCGATCCCAGCGATGGGCTATTGGTGTCGCTCGGATCTACGAGGCCGTCGTAGTTTTAGAGGGTCGGATCCCTCTGTCCAAATACTTTGCCAACATCACTCTGAAGAAGCAGATCGTCGTCACCGCTCTCTTTGAGTGTCAGGTGATCGTCGCGGACTTCATTCTTGTACGCCTTTTCGCCCTTCCGATTATCACCCGGCTTTTTACGCTAGGGTCCAGATATATCGCTTATACCACGTGTGGAAACCACACTGGTGGCTCTGCATCATCCCCTCTCTGGCGTGGATCGGTGTTGGGGGTATGTGGTCCTCTGTCCTCGCAGACGAACAGGAACCTGACTGTTGTGTTCAGTATCCACTGGTTTTCTGATCTGGACCATGACCCACGCAGACCTTTCCTCTGGAGTGGGAATATTCCAACGCAAAGTCGAACTGTGGATAACCTCATCGTTCGCCTCCACCATTGCGTAAGTCTAACCCTCAGTGCACGGCGTGAAGTCCACTAACCTCGGGTGCCTGCAGGAACAACGTCTACTGTACAGCTGCTATCATTATTCGCCTTTGGAGAAGGCACCAAGCTATGGCTCATGCAACTCAAGACTCCTACATCTGGCGCGCATTGAAGACCTTTGTGGAGTCGGCCGCGCTACTTACGTGAGTTACATAGGCGTCAGCACCGCTTCCTATAGACAGTTGCTGAAATTTGATTGACAGTGTCTTCATGCTCACCACCTTTGCCACATTCCTCGCCGGTTACAACATACAATACAGCCTCTTGGATGCTACGAGTCCAGTTATTGGTATCTCCTTCTTGATGATTCTGTTGCGGTTGAACTTCAACAAGCACGGATCGAACAACAGCAGCAGTAACACGGCCAGTCAACGTGGGGGTTCGAACAACTATCCACTTCGGTCGATCAACGTCAGCGTCGCCCACCATACCGACACCGATTCGGTGCTGGAGAGCAAGGTTACTGGCAGACGTTCTTACGGCGAGACGGCATAGGGTTATCTAGGATATTCACATCGTTACTCTGCCACCCACTTGTTGCTGGCTGGCATCCGCGTCCATGTTTAGTAATGGTTCTATGGTAGTTAATCTCCCAGTTATTTTTATGGTTTTTGAAATGGTCATATGCTCCAGCTTGTTATCGTAACACCCGTCGTGTTGTGTTCGTGCCGTATCTTGCTGAAAATAAGAATAGAAACAAGTATTTTGGCTCTTTTGCGCACCATTGGGTTCACTGGCCATGGAAGACTCGGAACCCCGACTCATCATCGACTGAAACCTTGTTTATCAAGCCAGCTTCCGGGCCAAAGATACATTGGAGTTCAGAAGGATGGATATCAACCGCGAACCGTCTCAATAGACCCGCGAAACGAAGATGCGGAGGCAAGATGCATCGAGCATGCGTTCCACATACTGGCGGCTCACCGAGAGAGCAACGGCCGCGATGAAACTGTTGCGTCACCTCACCTGGGCAGTAGAGAAGCGAGAGACGGCCTCGCGGCTGATAGTCGGTCGTCGATGAACCACGCGTGCACGCAGAATGGATAGAGTTCTGTGACCTTCCGCGTCAGCGATCCTATACAGTCGGAGTTGTGCAGATGTATAAGGGCGGATCTTTAAGAACACTATGCCCCAAACGCTGCGGGTTTCTTGATCTCGTCGGATCGATGATGTGGGTGTTCAGGTATCCATTCATCCACATGGATCAGGGGAGAGTTCCGCGCTTCAGGGCCTGGACAACTCTGAAGGCCGGTACCGTACTCGCGTTTCCCACGATGACGTACAGCGAAGACCCCTTCGCGCGCCTCAAGGTATTTCCACAGTGAAACGCAGCACTCCCAATGAAACTCTTCTGAGCTGGCTTCGGAGAATGTTGAGAGGTCCTATCAGGACCATATGCGGACGATCGAAAAGCATTCCTCATGAGACCCGGCATTGTCCGCCCGCGTCTTCTTGGTGGTCATATGGGCTCCCACTGTGGAAAGTATCGCGGAGGAACCGCTTCCGATACCGGATGCGTACGAGCTGGATCTTTCCGAACTCCACAAGGTCGTGGCTCTTGTAATTCCCCCTCGATACTCTACGGAAGTGCCCTCGGTGATACGGACAAGTACCTCAACCTTTGATTGACGGGATCCCGTTCTCCTCAGCAACGGGAATTGCTCCCGCGCGCTTGCACGGGTACAAACCGCGCCCAGCCCAGGGCGCTTGCGATCAGGAGGCATTCACTTAAACAAAACCTTCAACAGGTCCAACCACAGTCCATACAGCACACAGCGCCATGCCGGAGAGAATCCCCCCTCCCCCGCCCACTCAGGCTCTCAACACCACTACTTTCGCCCCACCTCCACTCGATCTGAGTCTGACTATTGCAGAGCTCATCGACTTCCACCGTACCCGTAGCCCAAACCACGTCGTGTATGTCTACGAAGACACCCCGGGAGAGCGGAAGCAGATCACTTTCTCAACGTGGATTCGTGCGATCCACCGTGCTGGACGCTACGTTCGCGACCTGTTCCAACTCCCAGAACCGCAGGTCGGCAGCGAGAAACCTGTCATTTCAATGTTGGCCAACTCTGGTGAAATACCTCGCCATTTTACACCACTTTCCCACGTTGACACACGCTTCCTCGTTAGATACGATCACATATGCCACCACGAAGCTCGGGATGGTTCGGGCCGAAGGGGTCGCCTTCGCAGTCTCACCCCGGAATTCTGCTCCGGGTGTCGCACACCTCATCGATAAGACGGGAAGCAAGCACATCATTGTCACCCCGGACCTCAAGCCGCTTGCAGACGCGGCGGTCTCCGTCCTGAAGGAACGGGGGTCCAAGATTCCTGTCGTCCGGCTGATGCCGGCCTTCAAGGACTTGTTCCCAGATCACGATTCCGAGGATTTCGACTATCTTCCCGAACCTAAACACAAAGGCTTGGACGACCCAGTTGTTATCTTGCACTCCTCTGGTGCGTCCAGGTATCTCGGCCCGCGATCTGTGTTTATGATGATAAATTTCCCTCAGGCTCCGTCGCGTTCCCAAAGCCGATCACATTTACGAATCGCATTTTCGTCTGTTGTGCGCGTTTACCATGGCACGGCGGCCGTGACATGTGTGGTACCGTTATCGGTGCGCATGCGGTACCAGTGTTCCACGGCATGGGGTTGACCCTCCTGATGTTCACGGTTCGTCTGCCTCGTTGTTCCCGCTCCGAGGGTAAATGAACGTTTTGGGTCGACTAGTTTGGAACTGGAATCGTGACTGCTGTGTTCAAACCGACCGTCCCTCCAACCCTCCCAACCCCAGATCTCGTCTACGCAGGGTCTGTTGCAACAAAGAGGTGAAATGAGTATTCCTCCTTGTTGGGTGCAGCCCCCGTATTGACATCTGATCGCAGTGATATCATCTTCTGCGTTCCGCTGTTCGTGGAGTTATGGGCGAAAGACCCCTCAAAGTTGGAGCACTTCAAAACAATTGACGGATTGGTATGTACTGTAATGGTGGTGATCTGCCCGTGTGAGTCTCACGGAAGGGACCTCAGTGGTATGCCGGAGCACCATTGAAGAAATCCGTTGGGGATCACGTCGTATCCCAGGGAGTCACTGTATTCCAACTCTACGGAAGGTAAGGTGACGTACTCGGTTTTCGGACTCTGTCTCACCCACACCTAGCACCGAAACGGCCACTCTTACTGAGACCTTGCCGGGGGAAATGAACAAGGAATGGGAGTGGTTTAGGTTTAGTTCGTTGATTAAACCTCACTTCATTCCTGATGGACATGGCGCCTATGAGCTGGTCATTGAGGTATGTTTCCACTCTGCGGTCGTTTTTGGATGGGTTTTTGACATATCCACACCAAGTCCACCCCCACTTATCGGGTCTGCGTCCATAATACCAAGATAGGAGACGCCGATGGGTACTCAACGAGCGATCTCGTCATCCCACACCCAGTAGCCCCTGGTTATTGGAAAATATTCGGCCGTGCAGATGACCAACTTATCCACAACACGGGAGAGAAGGTTCGCATCATCGCCGCCTCTTAATCGTTTGAATTTCTCTGACAACGGGGGATCCTCCCACTTCATCTAACCACAGACAAACCCAGTCCCGTTAGGTAGTTGGCCCACCCCTCGATATCTGTTTTATGCTGACATGATACCCAGAGGGAATCCTTAACGGAGACCCACACATCAAGTCGGCGGTGATGTTTGGTCGTGGACGGTTCAACGCGGGGGTCATCGTCGATCCGAAACCCGAATTCGCTTTCGATCCGGAAGATCAAGAGAAGTTGGCTGAATTCAGGAATATGATCTGGTGCGCTGATTACCGCTCTCACATCACAAACCAGAGCCTCTGATCGGAGAATATGAGATGCCTTGGCACGTTCTTCGATCGGGAGACCCGTCTTACTGTGACTACAGGCCAACAATCGAACGTATGAACGAATTCGCGCCGCAACATTCAAGGCTTTTCAAGGAGGCACGTCGTTCTTCACTCACCCCTTGTGGCTTTCCCTTGGGGACAGTTACTTACATGTGTGATCGGACACTGATCTTCGCAACCCAAACTTTATGAACAGATGATCCTGGTCTCATCCCCCAAGAAGCCATTCGTTCTAACAGCAAAATTGACTGCCAGACGGCAAGCGGTTATTGCGGAGTACGAACCCGAGATCGACGCCTTGTACGACCGCGTGGCCGAGACCGCTCAGGCCGTCAAGTACTTCCCTAACGAATGGACCGAGGAGACCTCCTTGGAGTTCGCTAGGAATCTCGTCGGCAGCGTCCTAAAGGTTCGCGTGAAGGACGATGATGACATTTTCCAGCACAGTTGCGACAGGTTGGGTTCACCATTCCCAGATTACGATCCCGAAGACTAACCGACGTATGCGCAATCAGTTTGCAAGCAACTTGGATTCGCAACTCCGTTTTGAATGCGCTGAAGAATACCACGAAACTCAATACTAGAGTGGTCTCGCCAACTTTTGTCTACCAGAACCCCACTGTTCTTGCTCTTGGGAAATTCATCCATGATCTCACGTCAACTGGTGTCTTGCGACAATTGGATGATGCGGCGAAGGATATGAAGGACCTTGTGGAGAAGTACACCAAGGACTTCCTCACCTACAAACCCGCTGGGGGTGTTACGCCCCGCGGACACACGGTTTTGGTTACTGGTACGACCGGCGCCATCGGATCTAGTACTCTGGCAGAGCTCTACAAGTCTCTTTACGTCTCCGAGATTGTGGTACTCGCCAGGCGGTCTACTACGCCGATTTCCGTTCGGCAGAAGAAGGCGTTGGAAGATCGCGGCCTCGATCCGAGCATCGTTGGTTCCCCAAAAATCGTCCTACTCGAAGGAGACCCCGCTTTACCGGGCTTCGGATTGGAAGGTGGTATCCTATCGGAACTCAAGTCGATTATCACCCACATCCTACACATCGGTAGGTGGGGAGGAGCGCATAGCATCCTCAAACTGACGTTCGACCCGCCATTTTAGGCTGGAGAGTGGATTTTAACTTGAGTCTCTCGTCGTTCGAACCGGACGTTGCGGGTGTTCGGAACCTGATCAACTTCGCGCTCGAATCCAAACTCCCTACCCCTCCTCGCTTCATCTTTATCAGCACTGTCGCTGTTCTCACCCGTGAGTCGGGTTCAACGGGCGCTCACCGCATTTCGACCTTCTAATAACCTCTAACAGTCGCGAAAACCTCCGGCCTTATCCAGGAAGCACCAGTGGCCCCTGCGTCTGCGACCTCTAACGGCTACGGCCAGTCTAAATGGGTTTCAGAGAGGATACTAGAGGTCGCCGCCGAGCAGACCCCCCTTCGGCCCGTGATCGTCAGGGTGGGACAGGTTAGCGGAGGAGTAAACGGTTCCTGGAACCCTCTCGAGTGGATCCCTGGTATCGTGCAGTCTGCAGCTCTGACCAGATCATTACCGTCCTTGGGGAGAGTTATCTCGTTGCTCCCCTTGCAGGCGAGTGCGCAAGCACTCGTGCAGGTACTTGGCGCCAAAACCATGCCTCCAGCTCTCCACCTTCACCTCGTTAACCCGACTCCGTCTCAGTGGGACGACGTGTTCGGTCGCATGGCCGAGAAACTGGGCGTTCCTCTCGTACCGTACCGCGAATGGCTTTCGAAGCTCAAAGAAGCGTCCACGAGTGTCAAGAATGTACAGGAACACCCAGCTCTACGCTTGTTAGAATTCTACGGGTCTCTTACACAGGGAAGCGGTTCGGAGGCTGGGGGACTGCCGTCATGCAACACGGAGGTTGCAAGGGGTGTCTGCCCAGTTCTAAATGGTGGAGGTTTGAGGGGCGTTACGGCCGAGGAAATTCAGAGGTGGCTCGATTACTGGAAGTCTCTCGGTCTCCTGAAGTTCTAGACGTAGGCCGATGGCCAGCACTTTACAACGGATGGATTTTGCCATCAACCTCTCAGGAACCTCCCAGTACAGAGGTGAGGAGGGCAGTCGGATTCATTCACTGTCTATAACTCGTCCGCGTTTTTGTGTCTGTGATGTGGGATTTGGGATCGGAAATACTTGGTTTAGGATACCAGACTTTAGAGGAACCGCAGCGAGGTGACTTCTGGTGTTGAGATTAGATAGCTGAAGAACCTCGCAACCCGAAATCCCCCCGTGGGAAGTACGTGCGGTCCCATGTTGCAAGGAGCCCGATGTCGATCCAACTACGTGCAAATCACCGTCGTCAGAATTCTGCGTTGCTAATTTGGGTGCTCAACATTTGCGTCTTGGTCGACCCCACGTGCCTGAGAAGTAATGTACATTTCCTGCGTGTGAAGTGGCCGGGGTATCTCCGAGTTAGCTTCCTCTGGAGAGGTGGACGGGTAACGGAGAAGTAAGCGCTCTCGCTGCTGCTTCGGTTCTGTGTCAACAGCAACTTGGCCGTGGTCTGCGATTATGCCTGGCTTTGGGCTGATACTTCCTGGAGATCGTGATACGGGGGGGGGGCGTGAAACCTTCACGCCGGGTGTTCGATCCTCTCCTCTGTCTGCACCTCTCCCCGGGCAAGATTCCCGCTGCCTTTTCCCCCCTGTTCGATTCACCACTTGCTCAAACTCCAGATTGACCGGGGACAGATCAGCCGTAGCTTCTACTCTCGGGACTTTCCAACTTAGAGTTACTTGCTGGTATAAAAATCGGCGTGGGACGCCGTGGTTGACTTTCCTCACCTCTCCTCCTCCCACCATCTTCATCGTCTTCAGCGCACCCCGCCCCTATTCTCTACGCCCAAACCCCATTATCTACGATTACCATGTCTTCCAGCTACTTCCGAGTCTCTTCCACCACCGCCAGCAACCTCACACCCTCCGACATCAACGAGCTGGTCTCGTCGCTCCTGCAGGTCGCCAACCTCACTGTCGAGTTTTTGGGAGGATTGGGAAAGGATACGACACCATCTACGCCTACGTTATCTTCTCCACGACCCCAAACCGGTGCGACGGCAGGGACCTTGACGGCGACCTTGTTGAGCACCTTCGTAGCCGCACCACAAGGGACGACCTGTAACTTGAACACTCTCCCCACGAACCCCTCCGCCCCCACTATTTCCAACCTAGGTTCGTTTACACCTTTCCACTGCTCTTCAGATATGGGACTCATCTAGCGATAGCCCCACCAAGCATCTCTTTACCCTCACCCTACTTCTCGGGACTGTTTGGTTCCGTGACCATTCTCAACTTCGAGACCTTGTTCAACTTCTTGGTTATCGCATGCCTATTATACTTGTTCTTCACCCCTCCAGTAAGTGGTTTGCTCTTGAGCTCGAGTTCGTTCCTTCACGAGTTTACGACAATCATCAGGTCGGGGACGCTAGCGCAGACGAATCCTCCGGCGCCATCGACATCTCCACTGATGATTCGGAGTTGAACGTTCCGAAGATCCACCCCCTCTACCCCTGCCACACCTCTGCAACCAGCATGGCCAAGTCAAGTCGGCCTCGAAAGACCCAGTCTAGCAATAGCGCAAAGCTACCAGTGGCTCTCATCTCCTCCGGAAAATCTCTGGATCATTCTCCTATCGAAAGATCTCTGGTCCTCTACTCTCCCCCTCCGACCACCCCGGCGGGAGGCTCTGAACGCCTAGCCCAACCTACAACCACCATCGAACCTCCAGCACGCGTTGACCCCAAGCCCCGCGCAAAAGCTGCTGAGGATACGAAACAAACTACCTGCGTCGACTCCAAAGAACTTCAAAGGTTTTGGGATAGCGACAAATGTGAGTTATTGCTTCCGTTGTTACGAACACCGTCCTTATACGATCGAAGTTCTTCCCAAGTCCTTCCCCCCGTATCCCGCTCGAAAACCCACCTCCCCTTTGTTAATCACCGCCCCCGACCACGCTGGTCCTTCGGAGCTGCGCAACCCGGAAAACACCAACACCCAGAGTGGTGCGGGTTCAAGGGTCGGCAATGAGGAAGGAAAGGAAGTCTCTGGAGTGATTGATAAACCCCGTTGGCATCCGGGTAGGTGGTTGTTTCTCTCTTCACCTTCGACGCTCCCTCACCATCTTCGCAGTTTGGGAGGTCGTTCCAAACCGGAATGTGGAGCCGGTCCAGAAGACTGTTGCTCCCCGGGAACGAGCGCCAGTGACTATCCTCGACGCAAATCCACAACCACAACCGCGATCACAACCACTGACGCTTAAGCCGAGTGTATGGACCCAGGTTCCCCTCTACGTACCTCAACAGCCGTTCATCCCTCGGCCCGCGGCCAACTTCCCACTTCCCACAATCCCCGTTGGTTCAATCCACGCCATCGTACCTGTGACACAAGGACCTCCTCCTATGATCTCAGTGCCCGCGCAACCCCCGATGCCAGTGACCCTCCACACGGCACCCCAAAGCTGGCTTCAGCAACAAGTGGTCATCGGTCCCGCCACCTACGTCCAAACCCAGCCGGTTGCCCCTCTAGTGCCTTTCGTTCCACTTCCTCACACTGCTCAACCAACTTTCGCCCCCGTCCTCATTGACCATCATAACGAGTCGGAGTTTGATCAGGGTATGGATATCGTCGACGACGACGGGGATAGCTGGATGCGTCCAGACGAGATTGGAGAGGAAATCACGCCCCCGGAATCCGCTCCGTTGCCCCTGGTTCAAACTCTCGTGATTCCCACCAACGATGTTCCCCAGTGCACTAACAACATTCCCCAGTGCACCAACAACGCTCCCCAAGACACCAACGACGTTCCCCAACGCACCCACGACGCTCCCCAGTGCACCAACGACATTCCTCAGCGCACCCACGTGATTGAACCAGCACAACGGCCTACCGTCGGTCTAACCCTGGAGTCGCTTGACCCAAATGCCCGCCGACTCCGCAAAAAGGTTCACACGTCCAGGCTACCTTATGGATCCCACCCTTCGTCCGCTCCACTCGCACCCTCCACGAACCGGTGGGTCGGACGCTTACGCAGAAGCATTCAACCCAGAAGAGGCGGCTCCACCTATCGACGCCACCATACCCAGAATCGGGATATCGCGCGCGCCGCTAGACTGGAGAAACGATCCCTACTGCGCAAGAAGCTCGCCGCCCGGACGCCGAAACCACAATGCTCGAAGGAGCCAATTCTGCTATGCGTCGACGAACAACCTAAGGCCGCGGACCGAGCCCCTCTCACGGATCCCTTGTCTACCCAGAAGAAGGCGCGCACTTACTACGACCGACTCCACGGAGCCCGCGCGTCTCCGTTCTCACAACGCGGTCCTTCTGAGGTCTCACTTCTGGCTTGCAAAGCAGTTCCGAAATCTGCCTCGCTCAGGAAGGCTTTCATCTTGGGGCGCCACTTTGAAGCTAGGGATCGACGTGTTGCTGGACGGAACGGACGGATCAACGTCATCCGCCAAAACGATCCGACTGTCGGCCAACAAACGGTTGCTGGATCCCAACAGCGATCTGTTCCCCTGCAGGGGAAGGCTCCGGTTGGTGACTACGTCTGCCCTCGCCGAAAGCGAAAGACTGCCGCGGATTTCATCAGGGCCGAAGACGCGGAGAAGGAAAAAGAGGTACTCGATGCTGCTGCGGACGCCCTCCAATCGATGGGCTTAAACTCTGAGGCTTCTGTTCCGGCGTCCTCAAGCTCTGTGCCGGCGTCTGATGCTCCTGTGCCAGGGCCAACGACCCTCTCGTCTTCTGTCACGCAAGATCCTGAATTCAACCAAGATCAAGCTCAGCTGCTCCTGGAGGATATCTTTGAGGACTTTGAGAAGAAGCAGAGCGACCTCACAACTGGATTTTTCTCGCCCTCGTCCGCGTCTGGTTTTGGTTCTGATTCCGACTCTGACTCTGACTGAACTCCCTGGGTCTTGCGCGTGTTTTCCTAGTTGCTCCCTGTTTTCCTAATGCTCTTGCTTCGGGCTCACTCTCTCGCTTTCTTGGTTCTTTTCTCGTATTCTGCTGCACTCCTCTCCCGCCTTCTCCCGCCCTCCCCCTTTGTACCGCTCGGCCACCTCTAGCGATGGTGAGTGTGGATCCCCACGATCCATTTCCCATCTCACACGTTATTCGGTGACCAGGTTACCTCTCTTCCCCTGGCTCCCTCCTCACCACACCCATACCCACCTCTACCGCTCCTCCCCTTCATTCCTGGTCGCCTCTTGAGAATAAGGTAGTGTCCGCATTCTTCTCGCACCGGAAATACTCCAACCCACTGAACTGTCATGATTTAGGCACAATTCTCGGATGGCTTCGCCGACACCCCTCCCTCCCTCGATTTTATCCTCTCCCTCGATCCTGCCATCTCCCCCCCTCCCCTCTCTATCCTCCCCCTGTGGTGGCTCTCCGGTTAGTAGGCTTCTTTTTGTAACTCCGCAGATATCACTCACCCACGAGACGTGTAGAACTCCGGAACCCACCGTAAACGTCTCCGCCTCGTTTCGCCTATCTACCCACTCCGTCTATATACCCTTCCTCCACCGATATCCTCCATCTACCCATACCCCTTACACGATATACCCGTCCCCGTTCATCATCTCCTAATCATCTAGCTGAATCGCGACCATCATCCTCGCGTTACATAACTATATTTTCCAACCGGTCGCGCTTTAACCCAACAAGGTTGCGACAGAGCCGCCCACCCAAAGATTCTCCTGTATCTACGCGCCGACGCGCTTTAACATGTTTACGTAGTATATCCAAGAAAACGATATTTTACCATGAGTGCTGTACATGTGCTACAAGAAATATTCGACTGCCGGTCCGGAAGGTAGTTCAAGTGGACGGAGGGTATTTCGGGAACCCGCGTTGGATCTCGATACCTGCCCGATGCGTTTCCAATGGCGATTGGTGACCCAACATGAGCGGCTCGGCCACCTTCGGTAGTCTGCGGTCGAGGAATTCAGGTCGATGAGCGTTTTCTCTACGAATCACCTCCTCCAGTGACATTAGCAGATACCCTCCTTTTCGCGAAGAGGAGAAGAGCGTGAAAGACATCGTAGGTAGGATCGGGATAATCGCAGTGTGAGAGTGTTATGCTCCCGAGGCGCGTGGCCCGGTTGATGTTGGTGAGGACGGTCTAGATGAAGGAGCCGGTGCACACGGCGAAAGTGTCCCCGCGAGGTTGGCTCGTTCGCGGTGATCACCAGACTTAGCGTGCCTCTAGATTCGCAGTAGAGTTCCCCCATATCTCTCAGCAGAAACGGGGTGGGGGCGTGGGGTTCGGACCGGTCAATCCCACGAGTGTGTCCTGGGTCCACGGGGTACCAACAGAGTTTGGGACCGGCAATACAGTTCGTGGTGTCCGAGGGGAAAAGGTCCCCAGCTTCAGCTACCCAGGCAATAGGGAGGGCCGAACACGCAGATGTGAGGACCTTCTTTCAAGGCGAAGAATGGTAAGAGGGAGGTTGTACCCCACGAAAGGAGGTCCAACTGTCGTAAGAAATTCATACGGACGGCATCGCGCCACCACCAACAGCTCTTATCTGTCCAAAAACGTTCCGCAGGGCGTCGCGCTCCTCAGCTCGGGGTTACTATCTCAGTCAGGACTTCGGTTGGAAGTCGGTTCACGGATCGAATCGCGCAGCTCAGTATCCACACGGGGTGAGCTGGTTTGCATGGCCGCGGTCATTGAATGGATCGGAAAGGAGATCATGGGCGGGAATTTGCTTATCGATGATTTGTGATTGGCTCCAAATACAGAGAGGTGCTCCCCGCCACCGAAATTCGCACGGTCTAGCGGAACATGAGACTGCCTCACACCAGGGAAGGAGAACGGTCTGGGTTCGACCGCTCTTCGGCCTGATTTGGATTCCAGCCTTGCAGGTTCTGAATGTGGCGGGATCTACTCACCCCGATTTGATATCGTATTTATTACTTCCGCCACAAGAGCGCTAACGTACCCACAGCGAGGATTCCAGCAGGCCAATTCCCCAATGTATATAACAACGTCCCCGGTGCAAATTTTCTCGTCGCTGTTTCCTTCCGTTACCTCTCTTCCACCCCCACTACCCTACACATGCAATACCCCCACAGCTCCTCGGATTGGCCCCAATTCTCGGATCACAAGGTTGCGGGGAGTACTAGACCATCCTCGCCGAGCGTATCTGAAATTGCGAGTACGGGCGGTAAGTGTGGCAGAAACCCCCTCTCTCTCATCCTGCTCCACCGTTGTGTGGCTGGTCCCCTTCAACCTCTTCTTCAATCCATTCCCCTTGACCTTCGCTGACCATACACGCATAATATTATTTTCTCTCCACCCCTCGTAATTACCATACAGCCAACTCCCCTCTTCGCCCTCTCGTCCCACTTTCCCCACTGGCATCGGATTCGGTCCCCCGAAGGCGTACAATATCTCGCCCTAGGATGGACAACCTACCACCTCTTCCGCCCATCGAGGGTGAGCTTATGCTCGAAGTGTACACCCACAAAAGCCTCGGCGGCGAACCGGAAGCCGCTACTACTGATGAGCACGGGGGTAGTGCCCGGCTGGCCATCCTCGGGGAGAGAGTATTGGAGTCGGTCGTTATGACCAACCTGTTCCGGAAGCAACCTATGTACAGCGCCCGCCAGCTCAATGTGAGTCGTCTTTCTACAGTCGCAATCGTTTCAGGGCACTCAGAAGTGTGGTGGGTAGGAGTTGACCGCAGAATGTGTTTCCAAGACCATCGTCGACCTGTGGGCGATTGGCTACAAGCTGAAGGACAAGGTCCGGTGCGCCCCAGCAGTCGTTCCGCAACTTGGGGACACTGAGGTGAGCCAACTCCAAAACCATATTCCATCGAGGCGCCGACCGACTGCCAACAGGAAGGTTACACCCTCTTCGCGTCGTACGTTGGGGCGGTATGCATCCAGAGCGGCTACAACGTCGTTCAAGACTGGATTAACCAGTTACTCGAGGCAACCATAGGGAGAACGTAGAACGCTCTCCTCCTCCCCACCCACCATCCCTCCTTCCACAACCAGGGACATCCCTTGTGGACTCATACACGGAAGCACCAGCGGTTTGAGACCCTCCTTAGGTAGCACTGCCCAAGTTTTCTTGACCTTACCCAGCAGGCGCCGGTTCCGGAAACCGAGTAGTATTTGCCGGTGTGGTGTTGTATAGCAATGTTGAATGCATTTGCTGAACCAGGGGCATTCTCTAACGCTATCCTTCCATCTTTCGGGAGTGGGGGCTGGCGAAGTGGGCGGATGCCCATAGGTCTTCGGTAACAACCCGACGTACCCAAGACCCATGGACACATCTCATGTGTGCCAGGCCGGGCCCTCCGCCGGCTCTTGGCAACTTACCGAGTGGGCGCTTCAACGTGACCGGTGACCTGCGTCGGTAAAAAGCGTCCAGTGATGCTGGCGGCCGATTCACTTTGTACTGTGGGAATTTAGGCACCAACTTGTGTCGCCTTGAAAACCAACTCAGGTCTTGAAGGCATTGAGTTTTGCACCGACTCGCGACCAGGACAACAATAACAGAGGTCACACAAAGGTTACGTTCAGAGAGCGAGCATAGGCTAGACGCTCTATAATCCAATTCACCAACGACTAGAGAGGTATCATCTAGATAATGCAACGGATATAAAACCACGACATCGCGAAAAATTGCGCCTCTGGGGGAATGAATTTGTAGCATACAGGGAAGAGAGTTGGACATCGAAAAGTCCACCAGGCCGAAACGCAGTTTTGACAAAAAGGGCAAAGCAGCTGCCCATCCTAAGTCATGTGCTTCCTGGGCAGATCCGACGCTTCAAGCGCTGGTATCTGGGTAGGTCAAAGGACGTCTCTCTTCGTAATAATCCGAGAGGTGGGGATCATAGGATCGCCCACTTAAAAGGGGGAAAGCGAGTGGGGTACGGGGTACAGCGGTGAGGGGGTAATGAGTAGGTGGGTACAAATGCGCCATAGGGCACATGCAGAAGGAGGGAACGTGGGTTGTTGGATGTTGTCGTAAGTCATGAGTCGCTCACAGGGTCTTGGTGATGGCAACGGAGAAGTCGGAGAACCAAGTGTTCTGGGATTTGGGGGAAGCAAACTCCGGCTTCGAACCTGTAAAGAGACGGGGCGTGAGCTATGGGTGCCACGAAAAAAAGAAAAAAAACGGCCACGAGATGCTTACCACCGAAGAAGGTCTGGGCCTGGATGCCACGGAAGCGGCCCTCGGCATTATCCCTGAACTTTAATCCCTTCACGTTGATGACGCTCTCCCCATTGACAAAGAGCTGCAACTCTCCATTGGATTGGCCAACGTCATTGAGACGAACACGCTGGGAAACAGTGTTCCATTGTCCAGACTTGAAACCGAAGGAACCCCGACCGACGGAAGCACCATACGTAGGGTTGCAATCCGAGCTGGGAGCAACGTGGCACAATTTCTCGTTGGCCTCGAAGCCGGGGTTCCCAGGAGATGGAAGGTAGGTGTACAATTCACCCTCCCCTTTGGTTCTCCACATGAGACGAGTAGACCAGCACCTGGTGTCGCGCCGTCCACCGGAACATGAGACGGCAACTTCATCATTTTCACCACCGTCTACGAATTAGGGAGTGAAGGTCAGCACGAGTGATCTGAGAAGCAAAGTCATGTAACTCACAGAACCCGAGCAATTTACCGCCGAGCTGATAATCGAAGTCCTCCTCGAAGAAGACGGAGTAACCAAAGGTAGCCTCGAGAGCGGTGGACAAATCGACATCAGAGGGTCCCTTGGCGTAAAACGAGAAACCGCCCAATGGCGTATGGGTAAATGTGTAGGACCCCTGGGGATAGTGAGCCTTCATGCCAAGTTTGCCATCTGGTGCCTTGACGACGTCACGGGAGAGCGCTTTCATAACCTTGGTAGGTTTCAATGTGGTATCAGACAACGGCAGAGCACCGTCGATCCCCTCAGAAGTGGTCCAGGACTTCTTGCCAAAGCCGAGGGGGAACAATTTGCTAGTCAAAGAGCCATCACCACCAGTGCTTGGGGTCGGGGTGGGCTCGCTTTCTTCATCGTCCTTGGTCGATGTGGGGACGGGAGAAGAAGAAGGCTCAACGAGAAGGGTCGGCTTCACGATCGAGGTGGGGACATCGCTCGAAACGTCACTCGGGACAGGGACAGGGGTCGAGGTCGGGAGGGGAATTTCAGAGCTGCTGACGACGGAAGGCGTGCAGGCACGCTTGTTGACCCTGGCCTGGACCTTGACATTGCGGCGGTGGAGGTGGTTGATGGGGTGGGCAAAGGAGAGGACAGCGAAGAGAGCGACGAGAACAAAAATGAAAGTGGAGGAATGCATTTCCACGAGACGACAACGAGAACAAGGGAGGAAGGAGAGACGGAGGAGAAACGGACACGAAACTTCAACCAACCCACTCAACCTTATGTACAATCCGCTCATGCCACGATCGGGCGCCCGTCAAGGGTCTCTTGGCATTACAGAATGGTTGCACCCATGTATGGGACCGTCAGTGATATACGTTATTCAACCCCTATTGTGGTGGTGGAGGGGGGCCTCGCCACTCGCCTGAAAGATTGGTCAGTCAGTCTTCCACTTCCAAAACAGTGAGATTACCTCGTCCCCGTCCACGACCACGGTAACCCTCTCCGTCTCCTCGTGCTCGGTAACCTGGAACGATCTGTCAACTTCTCCCTTATTGACTGAGATTTCAGTTCCCTCACCTTCGCCGCGACCTCTTCCCTCACCTTCGCCACGACCTCTCCACTCACCGTCGCTGCGACCTCTCCATTCGCCTTCCCCGCGACCTCTCCCCTCACCTTCACCGCGACCTCTCCACTCACCATCCCCTCGACCACGGTAGCCTGATAAACGCCAGCCAAGGATTAACATCAAGTATGACGCAGATATGTTTTCTTTCTATACCTTCTCCACGCCCTCTGAATTCGCCATCGCCCCTACCACGGTAAGCTGAGAAAAGATCAGAGGTTGATCTCCGGATCAACGAACGCTCTGGCGAACCACTCACAACCCCGACCACCACGATCTCCATGTGCCCCTCGACCGTAGTCTCCTCGCCTGCCCCCTTCTCCGCGGTATCCGCCCCTCCCACCTCTTCTCTCGCCACGGGAGCCTCGTCCACGACCGCCATGTGTCGTGAACCCGCCATCATCTGGCGGGACCTGATCGTCAACAATGGGTGTGGTTGGCTGAGTTTCGCCACCGAAAGACTCCTGAAGCCCCGAGATTGATGGAAGGTCGTGTTCGTCCTCAGCAGACCAGTCAAGTGTACCGGATGGTTGTGCCTGATCGTGACGCACCATATCAGTAGGGTTGTCTGGCCAATCGCGCAAATGCCCTTACCGACTCCGCGACTTCTGCGGGTTTATGTTCCGAGTCTGGTTCTGCTTCGTAGTGGTCTGTCACATCTGCGGGCGGAACCTCGCCAACGGCAGGAGCATCATTTTCGGCTTCGAGCTCGCTCTCCTGGACAAACAACAGACTTCCGGTGTGACCATGTGGGGTAGTGCCAGCTCCAGCGTCAGGCTCGTCGACGGCATCCTCGACCGCAACCTCTTCCGACGGATGCTGATGAGGGTGCTTGGCCACCTGAGCGATTTCAATTAACCTGGAATCTGGGTGACAGTTCTGGTCAAGGCTGCTCCAATCGGAAAGAGTGATATCCTTACAGGCAACGCCTTGGAGTTCGCCTTCTCCAGAAAAGAGGCCAGATATGATATCCTCTTTTGACTGGGATTCCTCCCCCATCAGAGTTTCGACCGCGGACGAGATCGCGAACGACTCCGCCTCAGTCACCTCAGCACCGTGGATGAGCGGATGTGAGTTGTTGATGAAGGAGGATAATCGGACGAAGCTGATGAGAAGCCCTGCGTTGGCTTCGCCCGTAGCCTAACGACCGTCAGCGGATCCTGGACGTGAACTCTGAGATAAAACCATTTGTCGAACCTTCGCCTCTGCGACGGCTTGCGCAATTGCGGCTTTCTGAGCATCATCTGCTGCAGCCCTCTTGACTGACTCCTCCTTCGAGAGTTCGGATTCATGATTCTGTAGCGTGGGTCATGGTCGATCGCTTTAGAAAACGGAGGTAATAGAAGGGTCGACCGACCTCAATAGCCTTTTTAACTTCCTCGAGCTCTTTCACGACAGCTTCAAGACCGGGCAAAGTGGTAATTGAACGCTTTTGGTCATCGTTGAGCTCAACTCCGGTGCTACTATAGTCCTTGATACGTTTCTGTGCAAGAGGATATATGATTTTGGCGACGAACACGGTTTTTTAAACTTTTAGACGCATACCACTTTCTTTTGGGTAGACTTGAGACGCTTGTTGATCAAGTCCACGATGGGCGAGAGCTTTTGTAAGGACGGTGAGTCAACCGCGGGCGTCGACGGCGCGGGAGGTGTGTCCTGGTTTGAGGCACCGTTCGTGACGACTTCAAGATTTTGAGTTGCGATGAGCGGGGAGGGCGTAGCAGAGGCGTCCTCGACGACCGCCGTCACTCCACCTGCCGCCTTTTTCTTTTTCCCCCGAGAGGATTTGGAAGTCGAGATCGGGGGAGGAGCACCGGGCACGGTTCGATGGGGGGGTGTGGCGGACATTTTGGACGATGATGATCGTTGTTGTTAAGGTTTGCTGCTTGTCCCCCAACCACAACATCCTAGACCACGGATCGATGGCCGATTTCAGCTCTAACACCGCACTCGCTCTCCTCAGCTCGGCCTCCTCGTCTTCTATGGATCCAACCGTCGAACATGGTTTGTTACCCTACCCTAAAGTCCGCATGAGGTGCTTCAACCTCTGCCTTCCGTTCGATGCCGGAGATCTTGCCATCGTGACTGGGAAATACTACTTTCTTGTTCAGGGTCCTACTGTCGAACGGAAACCCGAGCTGCTGGAGGCTCTCCTGGACGCGTCTATACCCGGTCTCGATGTCGATGTTATCAAGTTCAGACTTCAGGTTAGATCTGTTATCCACCTTGACGAATCTCCCGACGACATGGCCGACTTCCTGCTCGCTTTGCACTATGGAATGTACGTCACTCGTGTATACTCCTGGTGGTCCTTGGCCTGGTTTAGCTGGTTTTACAGGAGTATATGTGGCTATGACGCGTCCGATTTCTGCCGAATCTCTGCCGTGCTCCGACTGGCGACAAAGTACTCTGAACATTGGCTACGCGATCACGTCATTTCGGGACTATCTCATACCTGGCCTGCGACTTTGACCCAATGGGACGACAGAGAAATACGCGTCAATCCAATAAATCAGGGCATCGTGCCTTTTAACCTACCTCACCCAATGTTGGTGCTGTTCCATTTCCATTTCACCGCGCGGTCATTGACGTTAGTTCCGCTGGCCAGACAGGTCGCTAACCTTGCTCAGGAGGTTGGCGCGCCGAGACTTCTGTTGTCCGCTCTCTATGACTTGTCCCGTAACACCCCAAGCCACATCGCGTCAGGCATGCGGTCGGACCTCGATCCGAGCATCCACCACACCATATCTCAAGAGGACCTGTTTCGTACGCTTCGAGGACGCGAGATAGCTAGCAGGTTTCTGTCCACGTTCATTGTCAAGGAGCTGGAGGGCAGACGGCCGAGCCACAACTGCACACGACCCCAACACTGTCGAATGGCGTTCGAGTGCGTGATGTTCGACCTACTCAGGGACGTGAACGGGTTGTTGTGTAACAGGAATTCGGACGTGTTGTTCGCGATAGCGGAGTGTGCGAGTATGTTGGCCACCGAAGGATCGAGGATGGATGGACGCTTTTTTGTGTGCCGTTGGTGTCATGTGGAGTTCTGCGACGTGGTGCAGAGGGCGAGGGCGGAGGTGTGGGCGAGTCTACCCACGTGGTTCAATGTGGAGGTCGACGAGTGGGGCAGAGCCTAGGCAAGGGCTCGGGTCCCTCTTTTGTCGCGACCAAGGGCGAAGTTGGAAGATTACCCATAGCACCAGTAATGTCTTGAGATACCTACATACGTGCGTTGAACAAATCGCATACGCGCCCGTCGCAGAATTTGTTTCAATGCGAGACGCTCGCCTCGCGTGCCTGTACGGAGAGACTCGATTGACCGACGGATAATTTGAGCGGCTTTATTCCATCCGCTGACACCCTCTCCACAAGTGCTTTGCTGGCAGCGCGCGAACTGAAGGCGACCACAACGACGAGTTTCAACACTCTAATCCTTCCCACAAAGTTCAACCTGCACCATGGGATTCCTTGGGCGTAATCCACGATACGCGCTCGCTTTGGTGGCACTCCTCTTCTTCACCTCTATCCTCCTTTTCAACAGCAACCTCGGAGCAGACACCTATTCCGATCCGACAGTCCTTTCGGGGAAGGGCCGCGTCTCGACTATCGACTTCCTCCGCCATACAGAGGCGGGGTATCAGCAGAGCGTCATCCGCGGTCGTCAGGAACTTATCAAAAAACATGGGCCTTCCGCTACGAAACTGAACCCGTAAGCGCGATTTTATGCGTCGCCGTCCCTTAATTTGCCCCAGAGCATCGCTGACGGTCCATTGAAAACCCGTTGTGAAATTCCAGATGGCCATTGAAGGAATGGGGGTATTACACGCTTTGTGAGCTTCCTTACGTGTCAACGTCCGCGCTCTTGGTCCGGCGCTCACTCTCTTTCTGCTACGTCGGCTTGTCGGTTTCCGATGTGAACAGGGGACTTCTTCATCCCAGGATTCCAGTGCCCACATAGGACAGCCCGGATCGGTGTAATGGGAGATGGTGGAAAGTGGGTCTGTGGTCTTGAACACCTCCAAAAGAAGAAGCAATGCGTTATCTACTCGTTCGGTAAGATCTATCTTTCCCGCCACGCTTGTGGATGATCTATCTGTCTGCTGCGGGCCTGGATCCCATCATGTTCTGACCTTTTTTTTTTTAACTCGCGCTTCAGGCATCAACGGTGAATCCTCCTTCGAAGCGGAACTTTTGGAGAAGGCCCCAGGGTGCCAGGTCTGGGGATACGATTTTAGCGTCAGCGGCGTGAGTCTTTCACCCCAACTTTCAAGTCGTCAATCCGGCAGCGATATTTACCCTTTACAGTGGGGACCTGAACTTAGGACCTACTCCCACCGTGCCAATTTCGAGCCCTGGGCACTCGGCCCTATCGATAACCACGGTTCCAACGTAAACGTCAAGATGTGGAGTCTCCGGGGGCTCATGGAACACAACGGCCACGATTTCATCGATATCCTGAAAGTCGACATTGAAGGCGCAGAGTTTGCTTCCCTCGCGACTTTCTTCGACTTTTTCCAATCCCAGCCCCATCCTTCGTCTGCTGCCGAGTCCCCCATGGACTTCACTGCTAGTGGGGCCAGGTACGATTTTGCTGGAAAGCCCCTGCCCATTGGTCAATTGCAGATCGAGTTGCATCCCCGTGAGAGTGAAGAAAGTGCGTTTGTTTTGTCTGTCCCGTTACGAAGCACAGGCGCTGAGGTCGGCGTGTAGTCTCCAGAGATTACTCCAATTTCCCCTCTTTCCTCTCCTGGTGGGAGAAGATGGAGAGTTCCGGACTCCGACCATTCTGGACCGAGCCCAACTTGGTCTACGTTCACCTCACTGGTTCCAGGAGGCCCGACCTTACCGAGGTTTGTGCACAAAACTTCCACATGCTTCCCCTCTTATTGATTCTCTGATCTGCACACAGTACTCGTTTATCAACATTCGGGGAAACCACGAACTCATCAGTGGAGATTCGAATGAACTCGGTCCTCAGTGAAAGGCGAGCGTGTCGATCATCTTGCATCCGCCGTATATCCGAGGATTGGTTGGAATGGAGGAGGTTATCTCGACGAAATTTTGATTCAGTTCGCTCCCGTAAGGGAGGTTTATATACCACTAGCCTGCTGTTTCCGATCCACGGGTCTATCGAATTTTGAATAATGAGGATGTATGTGTACCAGTTGATTCCACACGATGCCTCCCTTGAGTTGCATCCGCCCCGTGCCCGGAATTCCAAGCGCTCGAAGCTCCCACATCCGACATTCGGCCTGCCGACAAGCCGCCATCCACGTAAACAGGGATGATCCTTAAAGTCCTCCGAATGCGAGCAGAATTACGGCGGTGTCGGGCTCGGGTGGAAACTCTCGTTGGTTCTGGTTTCAAATCTTTGACATTGGCAAGGTCCACTTGCGGCCAGGGGGATGAACATCACGAAGGGTAGTAGTTCTGACCCATTGGTGTCGGCAGGCCATAAAGTGGTCCGCGTTATGTGAGGGACTCATCAAGGCAGATTCGTATAGGGTCCGGAGTCCGACGGTGGACCCGACAGGCAACCGCGTCTACTTATAAACGTAACACAACCTCTCGTTCCTGGTATCCATGACCTGGAAGATCGTAGCGTCTTGGAGGATCCCATCGCCCGGTATCGCCGCGCTAAACTAGAGAAAGGATTCGAATCAGCCACGAAAGGGAAAAGAGGCAGCCAGAATCAAAATGTCGCTCACATTCAAGAATGGTGGTCCCCCATTAGGGAACTGCGCATACAATCCAGGTTGAGAGTGTGCTGTAACGGATCCTCCAAAGAAAGACCAGAAGTTCTCCGGGTGCGCCTTCTGCCAGTCGTACCAAATCTTGTCAACCATCTAGGAGGGAGGTTGGGCTTGAGCTTGAGCTCTTCCACCAATAGCTATAAATAATAACTATCTCACAGCGTGATGCATCATGAAAATCGGGTCTACAGGACAGGAATAACTTTTAGTTGCCGTAGAGGAGTGTATTCGGGGAGAGAATGGCCTACCATTCGGCGACCACTTGGGTCCACGAACACAGGCGGGCGGGGCGAGGCCACGGGGGCAAGCACCGGCCATCTCGCTATTCCGATCTCGTGTATCAGCCACCACGAACCAAACCGAATAATTTCGGGCAGAAGGATATAACCAGTCACTCACCCTCCGAGGATCTGGTGGACCGCCGCATGAGGTCCCTGACGCGCAAGAACGGATCGCATCAGCAGAATTCACAGTTGTATGACCGCCCTCCCACGCGCTGATCATCATCAAAGGAAATTCAACTCACAGTCGTGCTCTCGAACTCAGCCTGGAATCCCTCGAAATCACCGATATACCCCTGGACTAACGCTTTCACACTGGCCGGAGTGAAGTACGTCCAAAAAGGATTCGGAGCGGCGGGAGTGCCGTCGCCAAAAATATCGCCGCCAAGACTCCTTGCGGTGTAATTCCTTCTGACCTTGTGGGGGACTGGGTAAACGGGCACGAAGTCGTCCGCAAAGGCACCGGTAGTGATCTGGTAATCGTCGGCTGGGTTACCCCATCCACCGAATCCACTCTTCGGGGAATCGTTGAAGATGGTTGAGTTGAAAAAGTCGGGGCTGGCATCTACGGGGGTAGGATATTAACACGGCAGGAGACCGGGGATATCACGGGCTGGCCAACTGACCCAACGTCCAATCCCAGTACGGGTGAGCTCCCCAATAGTTGCATTCTGTCCGCAACGCGGTCTCGAAATCGTTGACGTAGATGCGGTGCCAAGGCAAGAAGTGGCCGGTGAAATGGATCTAAGTCACGAGAGGGTCTGAATGAGCCGCCGATTCTTGCGGCGTAAGGTCCTATAAGAAATACCGACCAGCGGGTTCAGATCCATATGGGTGTATACAAAGTCTGGCGGGGATAAATCAGCGAATTTTTTGCTGAGGAAGAGAACGTGCGTACCGTCAAAATAGGAGCTATTGGCGTTGACGGGCGGGATTTTGGTGACCGAGGTATTGAAGGTCGGGGTCAATGCCGCTTTGTGGGGGACCTTTTTGAGACACTACACCGAAATCAGCAACCACCGGGCGTGTTCTCTCTTGTCGCTGGACCATACCTTCACTGCATCGACCCATGCTTTACGCTCGGCCACGGAAATGGACCTCCACTCGCGCCTGACACGAGGCTTTACGCACTGATGATTAGCATACGCAGTGGTAATGAACGTGAGGAGAAGAGCCAAGAGCATGTTCTTCGCCAGACCAACGATCATCTCACGAAACCGGTCGCGGTGTGTGGGAGATGGGGGAGATGGGAGGGAGGAACGAGTTGGAATCCGAGTTACTCGTGGATTCCTTATACCTTCGGGGTCTGCTTTGAAATTTGACAGGTGTCAGTGCATTCAGAGTTCGAAGCTGATAGGATAGTCAACTCTCGAAGCAAACCGAGTGATATTCAGACAGTTTACGAACGTCGCCCTGCTTCCTGGACCGGGCCCAATACAATAGCGATGCGCGGAGTTGGAGATACCCGCCCCGGACAAAGGAAAGAATCGCCCGACCAGGCAAGACTAGATGGTTCAGAATTTATTACGGTAAGCAACGTTTTCTCGCCAAAGGCGGCACATCTATAGCGGAATATATGTTTCTTCATGCGCACCTGAATTATACGGTCGCAAGGTGGTGTACATAGGCAGCTGCCCCTGCCCGTTCATCGTTCACCGACGCCGTTGACCGATTAGACCCACTGCCACATAGGTGTGGAAGCGTAAGGGTGCATTGGGTCAAGGACGTGGGGGATGTACACTGGGATTTACGGAGGGCACATCAGGGCATTCCGTTATTGGTCTCGGCACAAGCCGAATTCAGCGCTGAGGGATTCATCTCGTGAGGCTCGCGACACTGCGGGTTTGATGGAATTTTTTTTTTTTTTTAATTCACATGTTTCTATTCCGGTCCCGAGGATTATATACAACCCCGTGGAAAGGGCTTGGTTACCCTACGCTACGAGCCTTACAGACGAATGCCGGTCTACACCCCCGGGTTTGATGGAGTATTTTCCGTTGAAGAGATGACCTTGTTGTGTTGAGGTTTGAATCATCTCTCTCGAGATGAAGTCTTCAATTATGGTGATAAAGTAGGCGGGAACCGTTCCCACTGGCCAGTCGATGTTCCTTGGCTCGTTTGTTCTTGGAATACTTACATCAGCAACTCGCGGAAAGTCTACCCCAACCTTGCGGCACTGACAGTGACAAACTTTAGCGGTGGCCCATGTAACAAGTTTGCGACCGTGCAATGTTAAAAAAGCGAAACAAATAAAACGGGGAGTTGGGAAACGCAGAATACAGTACTGGTTTGTAGCGAACAGAGGGACAGCACCGGAACGTGGGTACTGGAGATCAACCAGAATAGCAGCGCGTCCTTGGGAACGAGAGGGAGATAGAAGGTCGTACCTGGGGCAGTAACGAAGAACACTACATTCAATGGGATGGAGGCTTGCGCCTCGCGAAAGGATACGCTCGAAAAAACTCGTGGAACGCCGTCTGGTATCCTAAGCTGGGGAGGGAGAGTTAACAAGTGCAGGGAATGGCAGCGTTCACAGGAGATCATCGGGAGCCGCTGGAATCCGACTCACCAGAGGTAATTGACGTTTTCACTTTCCCTTCAATATCCCTGAGGATCTTTTTACAGACCTCCACCCTTGCGGTCCCAAGCTTCCCATGCACCTCGGCAGCACGCGAAGCCTCAGATCTCGCCTCTTCGAACCTGCCTTCCCTAAGCAAAATCCGAGCATACGACTCTGTCACCAGACCCAGAGAATACAAATCATTGGCCACATGCGACTTGGCATGTTCGATTTGAACGTGGGCCTGATCGAACCTCTTTTGCTCGGAAAACAGCTCCGCCAGGGAGAAATGGTTCCAAAATTGTTGATCTCGCCAGTTGAAAGACGATGCGATCCCGAGGGCTACCTCGTAGTGGTAGATTGCCTTCCATGTCTCGCCCTTGGAGTTATATATATGACCGAGGATGCGGTGACACTGGCAGGCCCCAAATTGACTGCCGCCATCATGGAGGTTTATCGCCTGGGATGCAGCTTCTTCTGCGTCCTCAAGCTGTTTGTCATCAACGAATAACCAAGCGAGGATTTGCAAAGCCCGTGCCCGTCCCTGTCTGTCATCAAGCTGTTTGAAAATTTCCACTGCTTCTTTTCCCTGCTGAATTCCTTCCACGAAGCAGTAGAGCATCCGGTTCGCATCAGCTAGGGACACCAATGTTGCAGCAACCTGAGAATCGTTGCCCCGCTCTCTCCAGAGCTTCAATGCATGGACAAGGAGCCGCTCGTTTTCTGCTTCGTTTCCAACCGACTCGAACAAGCGTGAGAGCTCGAACAAACATACTGGCTTGGAGCAATGGTCATCTGGGAGTCCTTCGAGCTTTGGCCCGAACATAACAAGCCGGCTTTTGTGCCAATAGAGGTGCTCCATGAAGTGATTACAGACGTCCCAGACGCTGTTAGAGTTCGCATCAATGGTTGTAAAGACATTGAGCAGGTGCTCAACATTAACATCCTCCGATACGATCCATCGTGCTTCTTCAAACCCGGGCTCGACAGGATCGAGATCGATTGACAACCGGCTAAAGTAATGATCCTTGGTCGTGTGGAGGAGTGAAGATGATGCTGGATCTTTGGGGGAAAGATAGTCTCGGAGCGGTGCCAGCATCGTAACAAATCCATCGCTTCGATGTGTCAGGGAGAGGACACAGAATTTGTCAAAGATAGTTCTTCTGTTGGAGATGGCAGGAAACAACCAGTCAAGGTTGTTTTCGTTGACCCCTTGCGGGAAAAAAGCGACAACGCTGAGGAGGTCACGGGCATCGGGGCCGAGTTCGCGAAACGTCGGTGAAGCGAGCGAAAGTTCGATGGTGGTTATCAAACTCTCGTTATAGTCGGTCCGAAGCACCTGGACGCGGTGTGCGCCCCACTCTTGGGACAGTCGATCATAATCCCACATGTTGTGAGATGCGGTGGTAGCGAGTAATGTGATCGAGAGCGCGTGGAAGTCCAATCGTCTAAGGAGGTTGTTGACAATATCGGACCGACCGCCGTTGTCACAGATGTCGTAGAAGATGTTGCATGCCGACTCCATTGACAATGTGGGGATGGCTGGGCGTTTGCAGTGTCGGGGGATGGTGGCGATGCGAGAGGTGACACAAAGACATACAGTCTTGAACTGGCTCAGCTCCTCCGCTATGGGGAATATCTCCCGAGCGCCCGTTCCCTCCGGATCGAGGATGGATTCGGCATTATCGAGGACGAGGATCATCTCCATCGAGGACAGGAAGGGTCGTAGGGGAGTTAGATCGTCGGGGTTATCCACCCCCGCACCGATGACATCCGAGAGTCGACTCAAGAAATGAGTGCGCGATGCAGGGAACTTGCCGCAACGGATGAACCGACGGTTGTCTCCAAACCGTTTCCTGATCCGATCGTGGTGGAGAACGGTCAGAGCGATGGCTGTCTTCCCGATTCCCCCTGTACCGATGAGAGCGATTGGAGTGAGGTTTTCGGCGAGACCAACAAGATCCTCGATCAGCTCGTCACGTCCGAAACAGGCCCTCGGCGGTGGGGGTGGGGATTCACCAAGTGGGGTGCTACGCAAACGTGAGGATGTAGACTTTATGGGATTCGACACTGCTGACCTGGCTTGAATCTGGGGGGGAGGTGAGCGTCGATTCAGTGGCGAATAGAGT